>ERZ860445.388-NODE-388-length-34887-cov-3.866301_pt1 | contig 34887 bp, 24 predicted proteins | sample MGYA00509977_ERZ860445 | MGnify/ENA primary metagenome ERZ860445 (study PRJEB30046, sample SAMN00715233) | human gut metagenome | study: EMG produced TPA metagenomics assembly of the A metagenome-wide association study of gut microbiota in type 2... | reverse complement strand
AAACAGAATTTTGGAAATGGCAAGAATTTTTGGCGTTACAACTGATTACTTATTAAAAGATGAAATTGAAGAAGCGGAAAACGTTGATGGTTTTAAAAGTACGGAAAATTCTAAGAAGCTTCGAAAGGTTACTATGGAAGAGGCAGATGAATTTTTACGAATTAAGACTAAAACGTCACCTATCATAGCATTTGGAGTATCTTTATGTGTGGCATCTGCAGCACCATTGATTGCCCTTATAGGTTTAAGTGAAAGCAGAAGAATTGGAATTACAGAGGATTTTGCCAGCGGAATAGGCGTGGCAATACTTCTTGTAATGGTAGCTGTAGCAGTATTTCTATTTATTTTAAGCGGAAGGGAATCCTCTAAATATGAATTTCTAGGCAAAGAAGAAATAGAAACTGAATATGGTGTTGATGGCATTGTCAGAGAAAAGAAGAATGATTTCTCGGGGAAGTTTACAATATCAGTAGGAATTGGAGTAGTTCTATGTATTTTAAGCTGTGTGCCATTAATGCTTTGCGCAGGAATTAACGCAAAAGATGATATTGTGGTGATATCAGTTTCAATTTTGCTTCTGATCGTGGCAGTGGCAGTTAATCTTTTTGTGAGAGTAGGCATCATTAATTCAAGTTTTGACGTATTATTGCAGGAAGGCGACTACACTGTTAAGAAAAAGAAAGAAGCTCCTGTTGTTGGAGCCGTTATGCTAGTGTACTGGTTAATCTTTGTGGCAATCTATTTAGGATGGTCATTTCCAACAGGAAAGTGGGATATTTCATGGGTTGTGTGGCCGATAGCAGGAGTACTTTCCCCGATAGTGGCTTTAATAACAAGAATGTTTGTGAACAAAAAAGAAAAATAGAGTTATAATAGGGAAAAACGGAATAGAAGGACTTTAAAATGAATATAAAATTATTGCAAACATTAAGAAATTATAACAAAGACAATTTTATAAAGGACATTATTGCAGGAATTATTATTATGGCGGTGTCTATTCCTATCTCTATGGGATATGCACAGATAGCCGGTCTGCCTGCAGTTTACGGATTGTATGGTTCGGTATTTCCAATTCTTGTTTTTGGACTTTTTTCTACATCGCCTCAGTTTATATTTGGTGTGGATGCGGCTCCTGCAGCTCTTGTAGGTTCAGCGCTTTTGACACTTAACATAGAGGCTGGTTCAGACAAGGCTATGGCAGCAGTTCCTGTTATGACGTTTTTTGTTGCCTTATGGTTGTTGGCTTTTTATTTTATGAAAGCCGGAAAGCTGGTTAATTACATTTCAGCACCGGTAATGGGTGGTTTTATAACAGGTATTTGTACAACAATCATATTAATGCAGATTCCAAAGGTTATGGGAGGCACATCGGGAACAGGAGAGTTTTTCGAATTAGCCGAACATATCTATAAGACTGCGCTTAATATAAATATGCCATCAGTAATTATGGGAGTGATAGCGCTGGTAATACTTTTTGCCTCGAAGAAGATAATGCCTAAATTTCCAATGGCAGTAGTTTTAATGTTTGTGGGTACGATTTTCACAATAAGTCTTCCAATAAGAGATTGGGGAATTAAGACTTTAAATGCAGTAGAGCCGGGACTTCCAAAGTGGAGTATTCCTGATTTCCCGGCTATTCCAATTCAGCAGACTATTACTATCAGTTTGTCGGTGGCAGTAGTAATTATGGCTGAAACTTTGTTGGCAGAGAATAGTTTTGCTCAAAAAAATAATTACAGAATAAATGATAATCAGGAGATTTTTGCATTTTCCCTAGGTAATTTTATGGCTGCTTTTACAGGATGTTGCCCTATTAACGGTTCAGTTTCCCGTACGGCAATGGGTGAACAATATCAGGCAAAAACTCAGCTTACAGGCATTGTGGCAGGATTTTCTATGATAGTGTTACTTCTTTGCGGAACAGGATTTATCGGATATCTTCCTATTCCTATTTTGACGGCAATAGTTATTTCAGCACTTATGGGTGCAACGGAGTTTGACTTGGCGGCAAGGTTGTGGAAGGTAAGCAGAACTGAATTTCTAATTTTTATGGGAGCTTTTCTCGGTGTACTTTTACTTGGAACAATAAATGGTGTTTTAATTGGTATTATTCTTTCTTTTACAGAAATGATTATAAGAACATCAAAACCTTCAAGATGTTTTCTTGGAATACAGCCGGGGCATAGACATTTTAGGGATTTAAACGAGGGAAGCCAAATACATGCCATTGAAGGAGTTATAATTTATAGATTTAGCAGTAATTTATTTTTTGGTAATATTCAGGTGTTGCAACGCGATATTGAAGACAGCATAAAACCGGATACCAAAGCTGTAATTCTTGATGCAGGCGGCGTTGGAAGTATTGATATAACTGCAGCAGATAGGCTGGCAATGTTGTACAAGTCACTTGAAGACAAAGGCATTAGATTTTATATTACTGAACATATTGCAAAGATTAATGAGCAACTTCGAACACTGGGGCTAGGGTATATGATTGAAGAAGGAAGAGTTAGAAGAACTATTCACATTGCTTTGAAGGATATGGGGATTGCTAGACCTTATCCTTTAGAGGGAGGCGTAGAAAATGAAGAAAGAAGTGCTTCAAGAAAAAGAGCAGATAACAAGGTTCAGGAGTTCGTTTGGGCATACGGAGCTGAAAGTGAAGAGCAAATTGAAAAGCAGATTGTTCTGCAGATTCAGCAGTTAAAGAAAACAGGAGATATAGAAAAGCTTTTTCATGGGAGTTGGTCACATATGGATGCATTTGACGAGGACGAGTGGTTAGAGCATCTGGAAGAACATCTAAAAGAGATTGTTAATATTTCAGGAAAAGATGAAAAAACTATTGCTGAACGTTTCGAAAAGCATAGAGAAGAAATACATAGAAGAATCAGGGATGAACATCCTGAAATGGCAGAAAGATTTAAGGAAAGAAGACATGTTCTTGATGAGCATTTAAAAGAAAAGCACCCGGAAGTGTTTAAATTAATTGAAAATCTGAGAGAAAATCAGAATTAAACTTAAAAATTCTTCTTGAAAATGCTGACAAGAAAATGTATCAGAGAAAGGCAGCCATGAAAGGCGGAAATGTAAGATAATATCAGCATTATTTCGTGAGGCTTTTTATGCAATAGTGTGTGCCTTAACGTAGCTTTATACATATTATTGTTTAAAGTGCCGAAATTTAAAAAAGTACTTACGAAAAATAAAATTTTACTGTAGAATACCTAAGGAAAATTAAAAGAACGCAGTGAAAGTCAGATACGAAAGTAGAGATGGTAACGAGTTTAACAACTATTACATCTCTACTTTTTATTATGTGAAATGAGCTAAACGGAGAACTTCTTATGTTTGAATAAAAATCTTCCACACTGAACTCATTGAGAATAGCAATGCAGATGGATTTCACTGTTGAAAAAGAACACAAGAACAAAAGGAGGATTTATTATGCCACAGAATAAGAGAGAAAGTTTTATTTACACAGTAATTATGTGCTTCACTATGGTTTTATGGATGAGCATTTACAACGTAACATTACACACAGGAACATTTAACGCCCAGGTTATTAAGGATGCATGGTTAGGATTTCCAATTGCCTATGTATTTGCAGCATGTATGGATTGGTTTGTAGTTTCAGGATTGGCTAAGGGATTTGCCTTTAAATATTTAGTTAAGCCGGATAGCAGTACACTTCGAAAAGTAATTTCAGTTTCATGTTCAATGGTTGTTCCAATGGTAATTATAATGTCACTTTATGGTGCAGTTGAAGCAAGTATTAGAATGGGTGATTTCAGCAACGTATTATTCATCTGGTTAACTAACATACCAAAGAATTTTGTAATGGCATTACCATTCCAGTTAATTATTGCAGGACCATTAGTAAGAAAAGTATTTAGAACAATATTCCCTGAAGGAAAAGTATTAGCATAAAACTATTTTTATAAAAATGAATCGTTTTTATAAAAATATGAAAGAAATAAAATTTTAATTATGCCGAATTTTCGTGCTAAATAATAGTAAAATTAAGTAAAAATTATACAATATATACAAAAATACGTCTAAAATCAACTATTCTTTGTTGAAATATTGCAAAAAACGTTTTCCTAAAATATTCTAGAAAAGTAATTTGATTTTTTGAGAATGTTTTAGATTGGAAAGGACTAGAATATTTCTTTAAAGAAATCCAGGTACGGAAGGTTTTAGAGGGTTAAAAGTATATATTGTATTTTTTTATTTAGGAGGTAAGAAAATAATGAGAAAAGGTAAGAAGATTGCAGTGGCAAAGAAAGCCACAGTGGCCTTTTTGACAGCGGCAATGGTTACGGGAATGTTGCCGGCAGGGCAGATTCAAAATGTTATGGCAGCAGACGATTCACCTTATGTAATTTCTACAGGAAGAATGGTGTATGCAAGTTCTTCAGTGGGAAATAGTGACCCGGCTTATGCAGTAGATGGATCCACCGGTACAAGATGGGAAAGCGCATGGAATGATAACACAGAGTGGATTTATGTTGACTTGGGAAAAGTTACTGATGTAACAGGCGTAAAGTTATATTGGGAAGGTGCTTATGCCAAGGAATACAAGATTCAGGTTTCAAATGACGAAGAAAATTGGAGTGATGTTTATGTTAATTCCGATTGCAAAGGTGGAAATGAGGACTTAAACATAACAGCAAATGCCAGATATGTACGAGTTTATATGACAAAGAAGGCTTTAGAAGCTTACGGATATTCTTTGTATGAGTTTGAAGTGTACGGTAAAGACGGGGTAACAAAAAGACCTGTAGATTATGGCGAAAATCTTGCCTTAAATAAAAATGCTACAGCATCATCATTAAGAGATGTATGGTGGATGTACGACGATAATGGAGTAATTGACCAGACTTCTGTATTGGCTAAGAATGCAGTTGATGGAAATGATAATTCATATTGGACATCAGGAGAAAAAGACAATCAGTGGTTGATGGTTGACCTTGGAGCAAATTATGATATTGGACGTGTTGAAATTGATTGGTCATCTGATGCAGGAAAGATGTATGACATTCAGGTTTCAAAAGATGGGGGTAATTGGACAACTTTATACAGACAGTTTAAAGGTTATGGTAATGAAGTTGCAAATATTGAACTATATGCCAATGCACGTTATGTAAGAATGTATGGATATACAAGGGTTGAAAGTGGTAGCGGATTTAGCATAAAGGAAATGAAGGTTTATAAGTACAAATCAGGCGACAGAAAGGTAACCCATAGTATTCCAAACCTTCCTGATTCGTATGTTGTTTCAAACGGTAAGGGAACATATCTTGCAAATTCAATGTACAACGAAAAAGCAAAATTACCTGTTTACAAAACAGATGATGTTAAATCACCGATAGCAAGTAATGACTGGTGGCAGTCAATGCTTATAAACAAATTTGGTAACCTTATGTCAACACTTCCAATGAAGATGAAATATTCAACAAAGGGACTTGGAGTTCTTACTGCAACTAGCGGTTGGTTACCTGATATGGGAAGCACAGATGTAAACGTATCTGTTAATTCGGAAACAGAGCCGGACTTTTATATTTTGCCTGAAAACCTTGATACAGCTACAGCTTGTGATAAGGTAAGCGGATATGGTGACTATTCAGTAACAGCACAGCTTGCAGACGACAATCATGTTGCAATGACAAGTACATTTGTAAAAGGTTCACCTTACATCTATACAGAATATGGCGATACAAAGTCAGTTTATATTTCATCATCAGCCATTACATCAATTTTTGACGGTAACGGAAATGAAATATTGGCAAAAAATCTAGATTCAATGAAAGCAGATCATATCGGTCTTGAAATTACAGACAGTGATAACAAGAGCAAAACAAAAACATCAAAAAGTTATTATTGTTTAACTGTTCCTGAAAATACAACATTTAAGAAAATCGGAAGTTATATTAGAGTAACATTCCCTGAAACTAACGGTTACATGTCTATTGGAACAATGAAAGATAAATCACAGATTGAAACATTCTATAGACATGGATATGCGTTTGTTACAGATACAAAAGTTACATACAGTTATGATGACAGTAAAGCAAAGGTAACTTCAACATATAAGACTACAACAAGTCTTAAGAGAAATGGATTTACAGATCAGACATTTATATGTATGCTTCCTCATCAGTGGAAAAATTCAACAGATGATGATAAGGCATTTGCAACATATTCATCTGTAAGAGGTGATTTAAAGACTATTGAAGGACTTTCATTTACAACAGTTTCAGAGTTTGCAGGACTTCTTCCAACATTTGCTCTTCCAACTAATGCAGAGTTTGATGGAGAGGCAGTTTTAGGTTACTTAAATGAATTGGAAGATGCAACAAAGAACTTAAATCCTGCAGGTGATGCATATTGGGAAGGCAAGAACCTTCATCCTTTGGGGATGGGAGTTCTTATGGCAGACCAGCTTGGAGAAACAGAACTTAGAGATACATTCTTAAAGAGAATGAAGAAGATTCTTGTTAACTGGTTTACTTATGACGGAAAGGATGATATCAGTTATTTTATTTACAATAATAATTGGGGAACTCTTTACTATGAACAGAGCGAGTTTGGGGCAAATGCAGCAATTTGTGATCACCATTTTACATATGGTTACTTCATGTTTGCAGCAACAGTTTTAGCTACATATGATAATGAATTTTATAATGATTACAAAGGTATGATTGAAATGATGATTAGAGATTATGCCGGATCTTCTGACAATGACAGTGAATACTGTAGATTTAGAGCTTATGATATGTACGAAGGACATTCATGGGCAGGCGGATACGCAGACAATGATTCAGGTAACAATCAGGAATCAGCCAGTGAATCATTATTTAGCTGGGTAAGTATGTATCTTTGGGGAGTTCTTACAGAAAATGATGAATACAGAGATGCAGGAGTATTTGGATTTACAAATGAAATGGAAGCAGTCCAACAGTATTGGTTCGATTACGACAAAGACAACTGGATTAAAGAATGGCCATATAATGTAGTAGGTCAGGTCTACGGTGGAATTAACTTCTATGGAACATTCTTTGGTGGACAGCCATTATATGTTTATGGTATTCAGTGGCTTCCGATTTCAGAATATTTAACATATTACGGAATGAATCAGAGCAGATGTGCTGAAATATATAAGGGATTGTTAGATGATACAACAATAGCAATGGCTAAGGCAGTACAGGCAGCTAAGAACGAAGGAAAGAGTCAGGAAGAAATTGACAAGATGCTTAAAGAGTATCCACAGGCAGATACAGGTTGGCAACATATTACATGGCCATTCCTTTCACAGACTAATCCAAGTCTTGCAATGGAGAAATTCCTTGCAAACGATACAAAGGTTCAGAAAACAGATACAGCTAACACATATTGGTTTATTAACAGTATGAAACAGTTAGGCGTAAAAACTACAGATATTGTTGCAACAGGAGATTGCTCAGCAGCAGTATATTACAACAAGGATACAAGCAAATACACAGCAACAGTTTGGAATCCTACTAACGACACAAAGGTTGTAACATTTAAAACTAACGGTAACAAGATTGGCACAGCAACAATTGGTGCAAAGGCACTTGTAAACTTTGAAGTATATAAGAATAAGAGCTTTAACATAGTACAGGCTTCAACTCCTGAAATATCTGTTCCATCAGGAAAATATGATGATACACAGTATGTAACAATTTCGTCAGAAACACCTGGAGCTACTATTTACTATACAACAGACGGAACAATGCCAACAACATCATCAAAGGTTTATGATGGAGTATTTGCAGTATCAAGTACAGCAACAGTTAAAGCTATCGCAGTAAAAGATGAATATATTACATCTGCAATGGCTTCAAGCACAATCACTGTGAATGGCACAGATGTTTCACTTAAAGACAATATTGCATTAGGCAAGAACGTTAAGGTTTCATCATCAGAAAATCCAAGTGTAGACGGAAGTAAGATAGTTGATAACGACGGAACAACAAGATGGTCTTCAGAATTTACAGATAATCAGTATTGTCAGATTGATTTAGGAAAGAATTACACAATTAATAAGGTTACATTTAACTGGGAAGCTTCATATGCTAAGGAATACAAGATTCAGGTTTCAAAAGATGGAAACAACTGGACAACAGTATATGAAAACAACAATGGCAAAGGTGGAGAAGAAAGCATTGTATTTGATGCAACTGAATGTAGATATGTAAAGATGCAAGGTGTAAAGAGAGCATTAGCATACGGATATTCATTGTGGGAAATGGGTGTGTATGAAGCTGCAAAAGTTGAAACACCAATATTTAGCATTCCATCAGGAACATACAGTAAGGCTTTGAATGTAAACATTAGCAGTAATACTAAGGGTGTGGAAATCAGATATACAACAGACGGTTCAACACCTAACGAAAAGTCAAACTTATATGTTCCAAGTATTAAGATAAGCAAGAATACAACATTAAAAGCGATTGCGTACAGAAAAGGAATGATTGATTCACCTGTGGCAACAGCAGAATACAAGATTGACGGTGCATCAACAGAACCTGAGCAGCCAACAACACCTGACACATCAGAGACAAAGATTATTTCTACAGGTTGCAAAACAGTAACATCAGGTTCAGAAAATGATGTATTTGGTGGCAAAAACGCAGTAGACGGAGATAAGGGAACACGTTGGTCATCTAATTTTGCAGACGATGCATGGATTTATGTAGACCTTGGAAAAACATACTCAGTTAATAAAGTTGTTTTAACTTGGGAAGGTGCTTACGGAAAAGCATATAAGATTCAGACATCAACAGATGGAAAAATATGGAAGACAGTTAAAAACGTGACTAATGGAAAAGGTGAAGAAGAAACGGTAGCATTTAATTCTACAGATGCAAGATATGTAAGAATGCAGGGTGTAGAAAGAGCATTACCATATGGATATTCATTGTGGGAAATGTCAGTTTATGGAAAAACATCAGGTTCTACACAGGGTTCTTCAGAAGGAACAGATGCTTCAGTACCATCAGGAACAAATGTTGCAAAATCAGCTAAAGCTACATCATCAGGAAATGAATCAGATGCAATGGCTGCAAAATATGCAGTAGATGGGGACAACGGAACACGTTGGTCATCGAACTTTGTAGATGATGCGTGGATTTCAGTAGATTTAGGAAAAGCCTATACTATTAACAAAGTAGTACTTAACTGGGAAGGTGCTTACGGAAAGGCATACAAGATTCAGACATCAACAGATGGCAAAAACTGGACAACAGTTAAGAATGTAACAGATGGAAAAGGTGGAGAAGAAACTATAACATTTGACGCTACAAAGGCAAGATATGTAAGAATGCAGGGCGTGGAAAGAGCACTTCCATATGGATATTCATTGTGGGAAATGAGTGTTTATACTAAATAAAATTTAAGTTAAAAAGGCACAGTTTACGGTAATTAGTAGGCTGTGTCTTTTTCTTCTTATAAACTAATTTGTACTAATTATTAAATTGCAAAAATTATTTTTAATATCGAAGAAAAATTCCCTAAATGCTTACTGTTATTGATTAATTAGCAATCAGATGTTATACTGTAAAAGTTAATATTAGGAAAAATATGCCTGTTAATTTGGGCTGTTTTAGATACAATCATATAGAATAAATAACGAGAAAACATTCAATACGAATTATTAGAGAAAGGGTAGACTAATATGAAAACAGCAGTAATGACTGATAGTAATAGTGGAATTACACCGGAAGAAGGAAAGAAAATTGGAATATATTCTCTTCCAATGCCGGTTATCATAGAGGGAGATGTTTTTTACGAAGGAAAGAACATTACACAGGAAGAATATTATGGCGCAATGACTTCAGGAAAGAATGTTACAACATCACAGCCATCACCCGGGGATGTAATGGATATGTGGGATGGCATTTTGAAGGAAGGCTATGAACAGGTTGTTTACATTCCAATGTCAAGCGGATTAAGTGCTTCATGTCACGCGGCAATTCAGCTTTCAGAAGAATATGACGGAAAGGTTCAGGTTGTTGATGACCACAGAATCTCAGTAACAATGAGAGAGTCAGTTCTTGAAGCAAAATGGATGGCTAATCAGGGAATGACAGCAGAAGAAATAAAAAAGAGACTTGAAGAAAATGCTTACAATTCAAGTATTTACATTGCTGTTGATACTTTAGAATACCTTAAAAAAGGAGGACGTGTTACAGCAGCAGGAGCAGCCATAGGAGCAGTTCTTAACATTAAGCCTGTACTTACAATTCAGGGTGAAAAGCTTGATGCATTCACTAAAGTTAGAGGAATGAAGAAAGCTGAACTTAAGATGTTAGAAGCTATTGAAGAAGACCTTAATACAAGATTTGCTGATGTAGATAGAAAACAGTTAAGACTTGGAGCAGCAGGAACATTCCAGAAACAGGAAGACGCAGACCAGTGGTACAAGATGGTAAAAGACACATTTGAAAACGAAATCCACGATATATATTATGATTCATTGTCATTTAGTATAGGATGTCACGTTGGACCTAATGCAATTGGTATTGGAATAAGTGTTATTACAAGAGATGAAAAGTAAATATTAAAAAAAGAAGAATCCCTCGGAAAGTGTCAGCTTTCGGAGGGGTAATTTTTTTTAAAAGGATTAAATACAAACATAATCCCCTTAGTTAGTTGAAATAAACTCCTAAAAATAGTATCATTAAGAGTAAGACTATTTTGTAAATTATAGAAGGCAGGTACGATTATGTATGCAGTTTTTGGATTAGGGAATCCTGATAAGGAATATGATAAAACAAGACACAATATTGGTTTTGATGTTATAGATGAGTTGGCAAGTCAGATGGGTGTTGAGGTGAAGACTAAGAGACACAAGGCTTTATGCGGTATTGGAAATATTGGTGGCGAGAAAGTGATTTTGGTGAAGCCACAGACTTATATGAATCTTAGCGGTGAGTCCGTGAGAGCAGTTATGGATTTCTATAAGCTTGATCCGGAGAATGACATTATTGTTATTTCTGACGATATTAATTTGGCTACGGGAAGAATTAGAATTAGAGCCCAGGGTAGCGCAGGCGGTCATAATGGTTTGAAGAGTATTATTAATCACGCGGGAACTCAGAAGTTTAAGAGGGTGCGCGTGGGAGTAGGTGCAAATGAAGGAAATCTTGTAAATCATGTGCTTGGTAAGTTTAGCAAGGGCGAAAGAGTTTTGGCTGAGCAGGGTATAAAAGATGCAGCCTCAGCAGTTGAAGTTATGATTTTGGAAGATATAAACACAGCAATGAACAAATTTAATTAGAAGATATAAATATAGCAATGAATAAATTCAACTAGAATCTATCAAAATAGTGAAGTCCGGGAGTAGTAAATGAAAAGTTTTGATTATCCACTATTACAATTAAATGAGTTTGAGCAGGTTAAGGTCTGCTTGTCTGAACACAAATCCTGTCAGGTTACAGGGTGTGGGGAATCCCAGCTTGCTCATTTTATTAATGGATTGAGCAATGGCTACAAGCAGAAAGTCATTGTTACTTTTAGTGCAACAAAAGCAAGTCAGTTGTATCAGGATTTAAAGGGCTTTTCGGACGATGTTGTAATGTATCCTGCAAAGGATTTTATTTTCTTTAGTGCGGATGTACACGGAAATCTTATATTGCAACAACGACTTGAATTTATTCAAAAAATAGTTGAAGATAAGCCATTTACGGTAATTTTGACACCGGATGCCTTTATGGACAAGATAATGCCAATTGAAAAAATCAAAAATAATTATCTTGAAATAGCAGAAGGCAGCATAATTCAGATGGATGCCTTAAAGAGCAAGCTTGTGCAGATGGGATACGAGCCGGTTGTTCAGATTGATGGACCGGGACAGTTTGCGGTGCGAGGAAGTATTGTTGATATTTACACGCTGACAGATGAGGTGCCTTATCGAATTGATTTTTGGGACGATGAGGTTGACATAATAAAGAGTTTTGAGGTGGAAAGCCAGCGTTCAATTGAGAATCTTGAATCGGTAAAAATTTATCCTGCCAGCGAATATTCACTGACTAAGAAAGAAATTCAGGCGGGAATGGCGAAGATTCGACAGGATTTAGACCAAAATGTTAAAAAATTCAGAAAAGATTTTAAGACGGAAGAGGCTAACAGACTTAGAGTTACAGTTGAAGAGTTTCTTACAAATATGGATATTAACCCAAGTCAGGTAGCAGTAGATAGTTATGTAAACTATTTTTATGATAATTTGGTAAGTCTGCTTGACTATTTTGAAAATCCAATATTTTTTATTGATGAGCCAAAGAGGGTAACGGAGCAACTTAACGTGGTAGATGCGGAGTTTGGAGATAGTATGGCTAACCGCCTTCAGAAAGGTTACGTGCTTCCGGGGCAGACAGATGTAATTTGGGACAAAAATCAGATAATTGCCAAGATTGATAGTGGCAAAAAAGTCCTATTTACAGCAATTGCCCAGAAGATTCAGGGATTTAGCGTGGATGATTTTGTGGAAGTGGGATCAAGAAACGTAAGTCCATACAATGGCAAGTTTGAGATTCTTGTTCAGGATTTAAAAAAATATAAAGAGCAAAAATATGCGGTTCTTCTTGTAACCGGTTCAAAAACAAGAGGCCAGCGTTTGGCGGAGGATCTTAGAGAGTTTGAGATTAGCGCATTTTTCGAAGAAGACGGGGAACGTCAGGTTATGCCTGGTGAAGTTATGATTATAAAAGGTCAGCTTCGCAGTGGCTTTATGTACCCTATGATTAAGTTTGTGGCTATTTCAGACACGGATATTTTTGGCGAAAAAAAGAAAAGAAAACGTAGAAAGCATGGCTATTCAGGTACTAATATTTCAAGTTTTACCGACCTTAACATTGGTGATTATGTTGTCCACGAAAACCACGGACTTGGTGTTTATCGTGGAATAGAAAAAATAGAAGTAGACCATATTGTAAAGGATTACATTAAGATTGAATATGCCAAGGGCAGCAACCTTTATGTGTTAGCAACCCAGCTTGATATGATTCAAAAATATGCTGACAGCACGGCGAAACCGCCTAAACTTAACACATTAGGTGGCCAGGAATGGAAAAAAACAAAGACCAGGGTTAAGAAGGCTGTTGCGGATATTGCGAAGGAGCTTGTTCAGCTTTATGCAATAAGGGAGAACAGCAACGGATATCAGTTTTCTCCTGACACGGAATGGCAGAAGGAATTCGAGGAAATGTTTCCATTTGAGGAGACAGATGATCAGCTTAATGCCATATCTGAAGTTAAAAAAGACATGGAAAGCACGAAAATTATGGACAGACTGATTTGCGGAGACGTAGGTTTTGGCAAGACAGAAGTGGCAATTCGTGCGGCTTTTAAGGCAGTGCAGGATGACAAGCAGGTGGCTTATCTTGTTCCAACAACGGTTTTGGCCCAGCAACACTACAAAACTTTTAAGCAGAGATTTAAGGATTTCCCTGTCAGAGTGGAAATGCTTTCAAGATTTAGAACAAAATCAAATATTGATAAAACAATAAAAGATTTGAATAAAGGTTATGTTGACGTTGTTATCGGAACTCATCGTATGCTTTCAAAAGATGTTAAATTTAAGGATTTGGGACTTTTGATTATTGATGAAGAGCAGAGATTTGGCGTAAAACATAAGGAACAGATTAAAGAATTGAAAAATAATGTTGACGTAATGACTCTTACAGCAACTCCGATTCCAAGAACTCTTCATATGAGCCTTATTGGAATAAGAGATATGTGCGTAATGGAAGAACCGCCTCAGGAACGTATGCCAATACAGACTTTTGTTATGGAATACAATGAGGAAATTGCAAGGGATGCCATAAACAGGGAACTTGCAAGAGGCGGTCAGGTTTATTACGTGTACAACAGGGTTCAGGACATAGCTGAAATGGCAGGAAAAGTTCAGGCACTTGTGCCTGATGCCAGTGTTGCCTTCGCACACGGACAGATGAGTGAGCGACAGCTTGAAGAAATAATGTATGATTTTGTTAACGGGGACATTGATGTTCTTGTAACAACTACAATAATAGAAACAGGTCTTGACATACCAAATGCCAACACCATTATAATACACGATGCAGAAAAAATGGGCTTGTCCCAGCTTTATCAGCTTCGTGGCCGTGTAGGCCGTTCAAACCGTACATCGTATGCTTTTTTGATGTATAGCAGAAACAAGATGCTTACGGAAGTTGCGGAAAAGCGACTTGGGGCAATAAGGGATTTTACGGAACTTGGCAGTGGTGTAAAAATTGCAATGCGAGACCTTGAAATCCGTGGTACCGGAAATCTTCTTGGGGCTGCACAAAGCGGTCACATGGAGGATGTTGGTTACGACCTTTATTGCAAAATGCTTAACGATGCCATTAATACTTTAAAGGGCAACAAGCCAATGGATGATTTTGAAACAAAGGTAGACCTGACAGTGGATGCTTTTGTTCCACCTTCATATATTAAAAATGAAGCTCTTAAAATGGACATTTACAAGCGAATTGCAGGAATAGAGACAATGGAAGAATACGAGGATATGCAGGATGAACTTCTTGACCGTTTCGGTGACATACCGAATCAGGTTGAAAACCTTCTCCAGATTGTTTTGCTTAAAAATGCAGCACATCAGGCATATGTTACTGAAATTTCAGGTAATAAAAACAGAATCAAGCTTACAATGTGGAAAGACGCTGAGGTGGATGTGGAAAGAATACCAATTCTTGTCCGCGAGTACAAAGGCAGACTTAAGTTTATGCCTAAAGACGAGCCGTATTTTATTTTTGAGCCAAAACCGGGCACAGGAACAGTAATAGAAAATGCAAGAAAACTGGTAGAATCACTGTCTACATTGAAGGATGAAGAATAGAATAAGGTATGTGAGCTACGACTAAAGCAGTTGAAATATATTGTGAAAATATACAACTGTAGAGTCAGTCACATATGCTGTGATTAAAATAGTTGAAAAGATAAGGTAATGGGAATAGATTGTATATAGTGGCAAGTCAGGGGAGGTGATCGTCTTTGAGAAAAAAGTTAATATGTATTTTGGCAGGACTTACAGTTGCGGTGGGACTTGTAGGTTGTGGTCAGGGAAAAGCAGTGGAGGAAACCACGGTGACTACAAGTGAAACAGATTCCGAGAGTTCAACAGTTTTAAAGGGAACAACTTCGAAAAGCTCAACCGGTTCTGACGGGGCAGACACTACTCTTACTATTACTGCAGGCGGTAGTCAGGTTATGCTTGACGAGGTAAGGTATTATGCGTATACAGCCCAGGCGACTTACGAAACTTATTATCTTACAAAGGGCAAGGAAATAGACTGGGACTCAAAAATGGATGGCAATGTGACTTGGGAGCAGGGTGTCAAAAGCCTTGTGCTTGACGATATTTGCAAGAGGGAATGGCTTAATGAAATTTCATCACAATATGATATTAAGCTTACAAAGAAAGAAAAGTTATCTGTTAAAACAAAGGCTTTAGAGTATTTTAAGAACACCAATGTTAAGCTTGCAAAGAAAATAAATATTAGTGAAAGCCGTTTGATTAAGGTTTTTGAAAAGGCAGAAATTGCTGATAAAACTGAGAAAAAGATGGAAAAAGATGGAAGTTCCACGAAGGAAATGTATATAAAATGGAAAAAGGGAAATAATGTTACGGCAGAATCACAATGGAATAACATTAATTTCAAGGAAGCGATATTTACATTGGAGGATGTTAAATGAGAAAGACAGGAAGATGCATATTAAGCGCAGTTATTGCAGTGCTTCTTATGATTGGAGCAATTGATTATGCATTTGTAATAGGAAAGGCGAAGCCGGTAGGCGATTTAAAGACAAGCCAGAGTGAAGTTATTGTTAAAGATTTTATCCACGATAACTATGAGATTAGCGAAAAAAATCCGTGGACTGATTATGGACTTCATCCAATCGAATACACGGAATCAGCAGGAAAGAGCGGTTTTGACAAGGCTATAAGTGCCAAGGCAGCTATTCTTGTGAATGTTAATTCAAAAGAGATTTATTATGAAAAAAATAGCGATGCCAAGATGTATCCGGCAAGCACAACTAAGCTTATGACAGCTTTGACTGTTTTGCAGAATATGAAAACTACTGATATAGTAACAATCGGCAGTGAAATTAATATGATTGCAGCAGATTCAAGTAAGGCAGGTTTTAGTCAGGGACAGGTTGTAACAGTTCAGGAGTTGCTTGAAGGTTTGCTTATTTCATCAGGAAATGACGCAGCCTATGTTTTGGCAAAAGCAGCAGGCGAAGCAATTCTCAAAGACAATATTGCTAACGAAGGAAAAACTTTTACAGCAGCACAGTGTGTTGAGCGTTTTGTTTATGAGATGAATAAGAATGTCCGTGACATGGAACTTGAAAATACACATTTTATGTCACCGGATGGCTATGATGCGGCAGACCAGTACACATCAGCTAGCGACTTGTCTAAGATTGCAATTGAAGCATACAAAAACGAAACAATTCGTAAGATTTGCGGAACACAGTCTGAAAAGTCCGGCACATTAAACAAGACTTGGGTATCAACAAATGCCCTACTGAACAAGTCAGGACAGTTCTACTACCAGTACTGTGTCGGCATGAAAACAGGAAGTACAGGCCTTGCAGGCAAGTGCCTTGTGTCAGTGGCAAAGAATGGCGACACGGAATGCATAAGCGTAGTCTTAAATGACAGCACAGATGAACAGCGCTGGACAGACGCAAGGAAATTGTTGCAGTTTGGCGTGGAGTAAAGCTTAATATAGAAAAATAGATTGATTCACCCCCGTAGGAAATTGGCAGGAGCCAATTCCTACGGGGGTTTTTGTAGTGGTGGAAGGAAAAAAGTGTCAGGTCTGTTGCATGTTCCCAGAGAAGCTTATGAATACAATAGTAGGTTTACATAACATAGAAGAAATAATCAATATTTAAAATATCGGGGTACATCGCCAAAATAAATTCAAAAATCTAGAAATTGCAGAAAAAATTCTTGCCAATACAAACTATGCGTGATTCCAAATTTCACTAATAAGTAGAAATTTGCCACAAAAGAAAAACGCTCGCTAGGAAACCTAGCGAGCACCTTTGGTATATGGGGCTTCTACAAAAAAATGGGGGGATAAGTCGAAGCCCTCTATGTCACATTATATTACCTTTTGTTGTATTCTGCAACCTTTTTATTAATTTTTTCTATAGGATTTAATAAATCGCTTATAGAAGCGTCATGATTTAGTCTGTCAATGAATGTTGCAGTGAACTTTGTAATGTCTACATTGATGTACCATTCTCTCTGAAGAAGCTCTGGAGATTGGTAAATTGAGTTAGTTGTCATGATTCTGTAGATAAGTCCCTGTTCGTAAGCTTCATCAAATCTTTCAAGACCGTTAGTAAAGAGACCAAATGTAGAAGCAACAAATACTCTGTTAGCTTTTCTCTTCTTAAGCTGCTTAGCAACATCAAGCATGCTATCACCTGAAGAAATCATATCATCAATAATAAGAACGTCCTTACCTTCAACTGAATCACCAAGGTATTCATGAGCCACAATAGGATTACGTCCGTCTACGATAGTAGTAAAATCACGACGTTTGTAGAACATACCTACATTAATTCCAAGAACGTTAGCATAGTATACAACTCTACCCATAGCACCTTCGTCAGGGCTGATAACCATAAGATGATCAGCATCAAGCTTAATGTCATCAACATTTCTAAGAAGATTTTTTATAAACTGGTATGTTGGCATAATTGATTCAAAACCACTAATAGGAATAGCATTGTTTACACGAGGATCGTGAGCGTCAAAAGTAAGAATATTGTCTACGCCCATGTTTACTAATTCCTGAAGCATTACTGCACAGTCCATAGATTCTCTGGATGTACGTCTGTGCTGTCTTCCTTCATAAAGGAAAGGCATAATAACTGTAATTTTTCTAGCTTTACCTGCAGCAGCAGCGATAACTCTCTTAATGTCAGCAAAGTGATCATCAGGAGACATATGATTCTTGCAACCACAAACAGTATATTCAATGCTGTGGTTAGTAACATCATCGATAATGTAAAGGTCTGTACCACGAACAGATTCGCCTAAAGTACATTTAGCTTCACCTGTACCAAATCTTGGTGTTTTTACATCAAGAAGGTAAGAATCTTTAGTATAACCCTTGAAAGTAATAGGTGATTCTTTAGCTTCAATTCTCTGGCTTCTCCAATCAGCAATATAAGCGTCAACTGCTTCGCCTAACTGCTTACTTCCTGATAATGCAACAATTGCAAGTGGTCCTACAGGAATAGATTCAACATATTTTTTGATAGACATTTCAAAATTTCCTCCGTGTGTTAAATAGTAAATTTCTTTTTTATTCTTATATCATCACCAAAAATCTTTAAAGGAGTGTAATTACCCGCTGTACGGGAAAAAATACGCTCTTCATATTTCTGCTGTAATTCCTGTAAAGAAAAATTAGTAGAAATAATAGTAGATTTCTGATGTATAAGTCTCTCATTAAGACAATCAAATAGGGATGATTCAGTAAAGGAGTTAGACATCTCCGTGCCTAAATCATCAATAATAAGTAAATCACAACGAAGCAACTCGTCAAAACTAATCTGACGGTAAATAGTGGTGTTGCTACGTTTAAAGGAATAATCTGCCAACAAATCGAAAAGTTGTACTGCTGAAAGATAAATAACAGAGTAGGATTTTTCGATTAATTCCTTTGCAATGCAGTTAATGAGAAAAGTTTTCCCTGTACCTGCCCTGCCATAGAATAACAGATTATCAAAGGTTTTGTCAAAGTTATTTATAAAATAATGACAATGGTCCACAACAGCGTCAATATTTTCTGCTGCGGAAATCCCTGTATCGGGATCAATGTAGTCATCAGAATACAAATCATATTCAAAAGTATCAAAGTTCTCGCGTTCAAGAATCTCCTTAAGCTCAGAACGGGAATAAAGCAGTCTGACAACCTCTGCCTTAAGGCATTCACAAGGTTTTCCGTCAATAAACCCTGTATCTTTACATTTAGGGCATGTAAAAATCTCATCCAGATAATCGGCGGAATAACCTCCGGCTAAAAGAGCTGCTTTCTTTTGTTCACTTATAAGGGCAATGTCCTCACGAAGTGTGTCCTTAGCAGAAGAATTGCCTGAAAGAGAAAGTCTAAGGGCACGTCCTGCAAGAACACCAATCTGCCCATCTAAATCCTTAATAAGAGGAATTTTTTCGTAGACTTCTTCAATACGTCTGTTTAATTTAATTTTATTATTTAATTGACGGTCATTGTAACTGTTTGCAATAACGTCAAATTGATCTCTGGTTAAAGCCATATTAAATCCTTAAAAAATTTTTAAAATAAATATCTACAATAATTAGAGTGTTCAAAACCCCAAATTTAATTATAGGAATTGCTTTCAACAATCTTACTATAAAGATACCTTATATTTCAAAGGTAAACAATCCTTTTTTGTAATTAAACGTCCGGATTAATAAAAACCCCTAATAAATATTTCTGCAATAATATACAATGTCTATTACTTGTTAGACTTAAGCTTGCTGTCTCTGTTGGCAATAAGCTTTCTTTCAAGATCCTTATAGTCATATGTACGCTGGTCAAAAGTCTGCTTCTTAGGTGCAGCCTTAGGAGTCTTAGAAAACTTAGCGTTTGCAAAAGGAATATTCTTCTGGAAAGTTTTTGACATTTCCTCAGAATGAAGTTTGTCTAACTTTTCAATATCGCTCATATCCTTAACATTGTTAGTATACCACCTTGTAAGAATACCATCAGTATAGTTGAAAAGATTTCCGCTGTGCATGTGAGCCATAGTGCGGTTGCATGCTTCAATAATAATTTCGTCGGTAAAACCGTATGTATCAGTCCATTTTGCAATGTAAGCAATCTCTTTTCTTACAGGAACGGTAGGAGCCTGTCCGAAAATCTTATAAATGCTTTTAGAAATGCCTTCCCTGAACTTTTTGTCAGCCTTAGCTTCTTCTATTGAATTTATATCTTTTTTTGCGTATTCAACGGCTCTCTTCTCGATAGAAGATAAAGAGTTAAAACCGTCCTTGATGCAGGCATCCATAATATATTCAATAAAATCTGCATCAAAACAAAGTCCGTCAATCATATACAAAATACTGTTAATGTCATTAGAGCTAAGTGGTCTTCCAAGATAAGTCTGTGCCAAAAGCTGAATGTCATTAAAAGTATCATTATCTGCAAAATCAAGAATCTCTCTTGGTGTATATTTGCGCTTGGCAGGAATAACATGTCCTGTGCTTTCCGGAACAGGAATAGACTCACTCTGACCGGAAGCTGATGCCAAAAGGTTAGTTTCAGTGCTTGTAATACCCTTTACAATATAACGGTTGCGAAGGATAGACTCTAAAGTAATGCCTGAAATCTCATTCTGGCTGTTATAAGACAAAGTAATGAGATTCTGTTCAGCCCAATAGTTAAGAGCACGAATAACATCAGACTCTAACATATTAAACTTGTCCGCGATTCTTTCAGTTGTAAGCTCATCAGCAATGTCGTTATTGCTGTTAACAAGGCGCAACAAATGAAGATAAATCTTAATAAACTCTCCGTTGGCCCTAGGCATATATTCATCCATAAAAATATTTGATACAGAAGTAAATTCTGCAACGCTCCCTCTATCTAAAACCAATTTACACATTTTGTCTCATAATCCTTTTCGTAAAATTATTATCTCACAAAAATGCACACAAATCCCCGAAAACTTCTGTGAGACTTGAAGACTCCTAGAGAAGCGGTGCAAGAAGAAGTATAGCATAAAGAATTAAAAAATCAACATCACAAATTGGGTGAAATGCCCATTTTTAAAGGGGTTGTGGGCAATGTTAATAATGTTGATAATGTGAATAAAAAGTCGGCATAAAAAGTCGAAAATTAGTGAAACCCTTATAAAATAAGAGAATTGGCAGGTTGCAAAATAACAAAGTTATGTAAACAAAAAATCCACAAAAAATCATTGAGAGTTATCAACGAAATTTTGTGGACATGTTAATAAGTTAATTACCTAGCAAATGTTCCCCGATTTTTACTACATCTCCGGCGCCCATTGTTATCAACAAATCACCTGTTGAACAATTTTCTAATAAAAAATTTTCGATTTCGCTAAAAGATGGGAAATAATATGCTTCAGTACCAAGTTTTTTGATACCTTTCATAACATCTTTTGAGCTGATTCCGAGAGTGTCTTTCTCTCTTGCTGCGTAAATATCTGCAAGAACAACAGCGTCTGCTTCTGATAAAGCTTTGCAAAACTCTGGTAATAAAGCCTTAGTTCTTGTATATGTATGTGGCTGGAAAACAACCCACATCTTCTTATGTGGATAATGTTTAGCCGTCTTAATTGTTGCTCTAATTTCATCAGGGTGATGAGCGTAGTCATCAATAACAGTAATATCACCTAATTTGCCTTTGTACTGGAAACGTCTGTCAGTTCCACCGTACTGCTGTAAACCAGCAATAATGCTGTTATCGTCAATACCCATAAAATGAGCAGCAGCAATAGATGCAAGTGAATTGTAAATATTGTGTTCCCCTGTAACCTTCAAAACGATATGAGTCTTAGTTTCGCCGTTTACAACAAGGTCATAAGAACCTCTTGCAAATTCATCATAAGTAATGTTAGCGGCGCTATACATACTCTTTTCAGGATCAGAACCTACAGTAATAATGTTGCACTTAAGCCCTTCAGTAAAATAGTCAAGGTTATCAATATCGCTATTAATAACAAGTGCACCGTCTTCAGGAATAAGTTCTGCATATCTTCTAAAACTATGTCTAATGTCATCAAGGTCCTTGAAGAAATCAAGGTGGTCTGCAGCCACATTAAGAATAATTCCAATAGTAGGTGCAAAAGATAAGAAGCTGTTAGTATATTCACAAGCTTCAGTAATCATATTGTCTGAATGACCAATACGTGTGTTGCCGTTAATTGCCGGCATAATTCCACCAACTAAAATAGTAGGGTCGGTATTTGCTTCAAGCATAATCTGTGAAAGCATTGAAGTTGTTGTAGTCTTGCCATGAGTTCCTGAAACACCGATGGCAGTATGGTAATTCTTCATAATCTGACCTAAAAACTCAGCTCTTGTCAAAAGAGGAATATTCATCTCTGTAGCAGCTACAAGTTCAGGGTTGTCAGCCTTAACTGCAGCAGTATATATCAAAACTTCTGTATCGGCAGCCACATTAGAAGCCTTCTGGCCATAGTAAATAGTTGCTCCAAGAGATTCAAGGTGTTTAGTTATTTCAGATTCTCTTGAATCAGAGCCTGTAACAGTGAAGCCTTTAGAAAGCATAATCTCTGCAAGTCCGCTCATACTAATTCCGCCAATTCCTGTAAAATGGATCTTTGCCGGAGTATTAAAATCTAGTTCGTACATAGTTGTTTATTTCATCCTTTCTTAAGAAAAAAATTAAAAGACGAAAACGCCTTTCTACTTATTAATTAAGTATACTCTTAAATGATTTATTTTTAAAGACTGAAAAAAGAAAAAAAAACAGGAAAATAAAAACTCTTTTTAAAAAAATTAAGCAAATAATAAAAAACACGAAAAAGTAATAAAGAAATTGGTAATTTTGCATAACACATGTAGAAAAAACAAGAAATTTAGAGAAAAAATACACAATAAAATTCATTGAAACTCTTTTATTGAAAGGGGGTTAGTGCTATAATTAACTCATCAATTATTCGCAGCGAGGTGAGGGACATGATTAAAAAAGAAATGATTGCAATGCTGTTAGCAGGAGGACAGGGAAGCCGTCTCGGTGTTTTAACAGCAAAAGTTGCAAAACCTGCAGTTGCATTTGGAGGAAAGTATAAGATTATTGATTTTCCACTTAGTAACTGCATTAACTCAGGCATTGATACAGTAGGTGTTTTAACACAGTATCAGCCACTTAGACTTAACTCCCATATTGGAATTGGTATTCCATGGGACTTAGATCGTAATATTGGAGGCGTTACGGTTCTTCCGCCATACGAAAAAAGTAAGAACACTGAATGGTATACAGGTACAGCCAATGCCATTTTCCAGAACTTAGACTATATGGATTCATATAATCCTGATTATATACTTATTTTATCAGGTGACCATATTTATAAGATGGACTACGAGGTTATGCTTGATTATCATAAGGCTAATAAGGCAGATGTTACAATTGCAGCAATGCCTGTTCCAATTGAGGAGGCAAGCAGATTTGGTGTAGTAGTTACAGATGAGGATCACAAGATTACAGAGTTCCAGGAGAAGCCGGAACATCCAAAGAGTAATCTTGCATCAATGGGTATCTACATATTTAGCTGGCCGGTTCTTAGAGAAGCATTGATTAATCTTAAAGACCAGCCTAATTGTGACTTTGGTATGCATATTATTCCATATGTTCACAGAGAAGGAAAAAGAATTTTTGCATATGAATATACAGGATATTGGAAAGATGTAGGAACATTAAAGTCATATTGGGAAGCCAATATGGAATTAATTGATATTGTGCCTGAATTTAATTTATATGAAGAATTTTGGAAGATTTATACTAAGAATGATGCTTTACCACCACAGTATCTGTCAGACAGTGCAGAGGTGGAGAAGAGTATTGTAGGCGAGGGCTGTGATATATACGGCGGTGTTTATAACTCGGTAATAAGTGCGGATGTAGTGATAGAAGAAGGAGCGGAGGTTCACGATTCCATTATTATGCATGGCACCAGAATTAGAAAAGGAACTAAGGTTTACAATGCCATTATTGCAGAGAATGTTGAAGTTGGACAGGACTGCGAAATCGGCATTGGAGAATATGCAGACAGCTTGTTAAGTCAGAAGATTTATAATTGTGAACTTGCTGTTATTGGAGAAGGTTCAAGTATACCGGATGGTGTAAAGATTGGAAAGAATGTAGCAATATCAGGAAAGACGGAAATTACAGATTATCCGGACGGAAAGCTCCCATCAGGTGGCTATATTATTAAGGCAGGTGAGATTTAATGAGAGCAATAGGAATAATTTTAGCAGGTGGAAATAACAGTAAGATGCGCGAACTCTCAAAGAAGAGAGCAATTGGAGCAATGCCTATAGCAGGAAGCTATAGAGCTATAGATTTTTCATTAAGTAATATGTCTAATTCACATATTCAGAAGGTAGCAGTTTTAACACAGTACAATGCGTGGTCATTAAATGAACATTTAAGTTCATCTAAATGGTGGGATTTTGGTAGAAAACAGGGAGGATTGTTTGTATTTACACCATCTATCACATCAGACAATGGATTCTGGTATAGGGGAACTGCAGATGCCATTGCACAGAATATGGCATTTTTAAAGAAGAGCCATGAACCATATGCAATTATTGCATCAGCAGATGCAGTATACAAGCTTGATTACAACAAAGTATTAGAAAGACATGTTGAAACAGGCGCAGACATTACAATTGTCTGCAAGGATATCGGTTCAACAGAGAAGGCTTTAGCATACGGTGTTGTAACAACAGATTCTAACGGCAGAATCGTTGATTTTGAAGAGAAGCCGGGCGAAACAACAAGCTCAAAGATTTCAACAGGAATTTATGTAATCAGAAGAAGATTACTTATCCAGTTAATTGAGCAGTGTATGGCAGAAGATAATTATGATTTTGTAAACGACATAATTATCAGAAACAAAGATACAAAGAGAATATATGCTTATAATCTTGATTCTTATTGGCAGAATATTTCTAACATAGACAACTATTATAGTTGTAATATGGATTTTCTTAAACCGGATGTAAGGGATTTCTTCTTTAAACAGTATCCGGACGTATATTCAAAAGTGGCTGATTTGCCACCGGCAAAATATAATCCTGGTTCAAAAGTAAGAAACAGCTTAATTTCAAGTGGTTGTATCATTAACGGTGAAGTGGACGGATCCGTGGTATTCCATCAGGCATACATTGGAAACAATTGTGTAATCAAGAACTCAATTATTCTTAATGATGTTTATATTGGAGACAACACAGTAATAGAGAATTGTATAGTTGAAAGCCACAGCACTATTAATCCTAACGAGAAATTAGGAAGCGAAGATAGCGAAGTACAGATTATTAATGAGAGAAACTTCAGATATAGTTTGTAGAAGTAATCTAAGGGTTGTACATAAAAATACTTAGGCAAATATAATAGAAAGGAAGCGCAGGTGTATTACAGGTACACCTGTACCTCAAAGCAGGAAATTGAGGAAGGACATAATTATGAATATTACAGATGTAAGAGTTAGAAAAATGACAAAAGAAGGAAAGATGAAAGCAGTTGTGTCAATTACTATTGATGATGAATTTGTAGTACATGACATTAAAGTAGTTGAAGGAGATAAGGGATTATTCATTGCAATGCCTAGCAGAAAAGCAGCAGATGGTGAATACAGAGACATTGCTCATCCAATCAACTCAGGTACCCGCAACAATATCCAGAAGATAGTTCTTGAAGCTTACGAGAAGGCCTTACTTGAACCGGAAGCTGAATAGAAAATTATAAACAATAAAATAATATCTAACTAAAAAGGCTACAGCTTGCGGAAACGTGGGCTGTAGTTTTTTTGATTGAAAATTCTTAGGAGAATTTGTTGAATAAAATAACCTAAATGACAGAATCATATTGACAGGAAGGATGATAAATAATAAAATCATAGTATTAAGGATAAAGGAAAAATTACTATGAGAAAGATTGAAACATTAGAAATGGCGTTGGAAAGAATTAAGGAATTAGAGGCGGAGAACCAGAAGCTGAATGAAGAATTGGAATATTACAGAAACAGAAAAGTAAGCGGACGTCAGAAACATAACGATAAGTGGCAATCTATTTATAATGATTTTGTTGTTTTATATGAATCGGGAATGTCAATTGCTGAAATTGCAAAAGAAAAAAAATTGAGCGAAAGAACTATCTATAGATATAAGGCTTATTATGACAAGGTGATGAGTGAGCAGAAAGCATTGGCGGAATAGATATTTAGGAAGAATGTATGCTTGAAAAAATATTTTATTAGGAGAAGAAAATGCTATTGGAAGAGTATATAAATGTTATAAATGCTATTAGAAGTTATGTTAATGGAGAGGAAATGGACCAGGCATTTTGTTCTAATTTGGCGGGAGCATATCAGATTTGCAAGAAACATAATTTAACTGCGCTTATGGCAGAAGTTTTGGATAGAACGGATGTTGACAAGAGGAGTCCAATATATCAAAGATGGCAGATGGAAAAGAATCAGGCTGTTTACAAGAATGTTTTGATGGATGTTGAGCGCGAGGAGATTATTGCATTCTTTGAAGAAAAGAATATTTGGTATTTGTTACTGAAAGGTTTGATTATTAGGGAATACTATCCAAATCCTGCCTTAAGAGAGATGTCAGATAATGATATTTTGGTTGACAGAAAATATATGAAGGACATTTATGACTTCATGGTTGGTAGAGGGTACAGTATTAAAGGATATGGAACCAGCAATCATGATGAGTATTTAAAGAAACCGGCATATAATTTTGAAATGCACAGAGCTCTTTTTGACAAAGATGATTACGAAAGTTGGAATAATTATTTTGACAATGTATTTGATAAGTTAACAAAGAAGTCTGAGAATAGCCTGGAATATGTATTCAAAGAGGAAGATTTTTATATTTATTTTATGGTACATACATATAAGCATTATGCAAGTGGCGGAATGGGACTTAGAACAATTCTTGATGTGTATTTGTATTTGAGAAAGAATAAAGAGTTAGATTTTTCTTATGTTGAAAAAGAATTGGGAAAATTAAATATAGCAGATTTTGAAAAGCAGTTTAGAAAGCTATGTTTTGATGTATTTAGTGTTAATGAATCTGATGCTAAAGCGGATTGGTATGAAGGTCTTCCAACAGATGAAAAGAATATGCTTGATTACATTATGGGAGCAGGCACATATGGAAATTTTGATAATTTGGTAGCAAATAAGCTTGGAGATGTCGATGATGTAAAAAAATCTAAGTTTAAATATGTTTTTAGACGAGTTTTCCCAGACTATAAAAGTTTTAAAAAGTATCACCCATTGATATGTAGGTATAAGGTTCTTGTTCCTTTTGGATATTTATTTAGAATTATTAAGCTTCCTTTCACAGGTTGGAAGAGAGCCATGGCAGAACTTAAGGCTGTATTGAGAAAGTAGGCTTGACACTATTTCAAATGAATTATATAGTAAACTACAGTAAATATGAAAAGGACTGTCTTACGATGCGATTCATTTGGGGCTAGGCAGGGAAAGGAGCAGGCAGTATTCATAGGTATTATTGGGAGTGGCATTATGGATATTGCAAAATAGTAGTATGTACGATTATTTAGTAGTTGGAGCAGGTTTGTATGGAGCAGTTTTTGCCAATCAGGCCAAGTCTCAGGGAAAGTCTGTTTTGGTTATTGATAAAAGACCTAATATTGCAGGAAATGTTTTCACGGAGAAGATTGAAGGCATTAATGTACATAAGTATGGGGCACATATTTTCCATACTAATAATAAGAAAGTTTGGAATTTTGTTAATCGGTTTGCTGAATTTAACAGATTTACTAATTCACCGGTAGCAAATTATAAAGGGGAACTTTTTAGCTTGCCTTTTAATATGTATACTTTCAACAAGATGTGGGGAGTTGTTACACCAAGTGAAGCGCAGGCAAAGATTGAGGAGCAGAAGAAACAGGCTGGAATTACTGAACCTAAGAATTTGGAAGAACAGGCTATTTCTTTGGTAGGAACCGATATTTATGAAAAGTTGATTAAGGGTTACACAATGAAGCAGTGGGGAAGATCTTGCGATAAACTTCCTTCTTTCATTATTAAGAGATTGCCGGTTCGACTTACTTTTGATAATAATTATTTTAATGCACTTTATCAGGGGATTCCTGTAGGTGGATATACCAAGATGGTTGAAAATATGCTTGAGGGCATTGATGTAAAACTTGGAGTTGATTATTTTGATAACAAGAGTGAATATGATGCAATGGCTTCCAAGGTAGTTTACACAGGGGCTATTGATGCATATTTTGACTACAAGCTTGGAACTTTAGAGTATCGTTCAGTAAGATTTGAAAATGAAATCCTTGATATTCCTAATTTTCAGGGAAATGCAGCAGTTAATTATACTGATTCTGAAACACCTTGGACTCGTATTATTGAACATAAGTGGTTCGAGTTCGGAAAGGATGAAGAAGGTAATGACTTACCTAAGACTGTTATTTCAAGAGAGTACAGTGCTGAATGGAAGCCGGGAGATGAACCTTACTATCCTGTGAACGACGAAAAGAATGGCGCTCTGTATGAGCAGTATAAAGAGTTAGCAAAGAAGGAAGATAATATTATTTTTGGTGGCCGACTTGGTGAATATAAGTATTATGATATGGATGCAGTTATTGCGTCCGCACTTGAAATGAGTGAGAAGGAATTAGCTTAGGAAAATCCTAAAGAGGTTAAATTTTTTTGAATTGTAATATTTTTTGAATTACAATATTTTTGAATGAAAATATCTTTGAATTAAAGCATCTTTGAACTGACGTTGTGGGTTTGAAGATGTTTTTTTTGTTGGAAAAAACAGAAATAATGTATAAATAATTTATTATTGTAAATTTTTTTAACTCTGTGCTATAATATCTTTATATTTATAAGGTGAAAACTTTATAAAATTAAAATATGCTGAAAAATATTATATTGAAAGGAGTACTACTTATGAGACATGAATTAGACCATATAGATGAACAGATTATTAAGTTGCTTCATGAGAACGCTCGTATTCCCCTTAAAACTATTGCGAGCCAGGTCTTTTTATCATCACCGGCGGTATCTGCCAGAATTGAAAGATTAGAACAGGCAGGAATTATTACAGGTTATACTGCAAAGGTTAACCCGGCAGAATTGGGTTATCATATTAAGGCATTTATAAACCTTGAGGTTAATCCGGGACAGAAGAAGGATTTCTATCCTTATATTAAGAGTTGTAACAATGTTATTGAATGTAACTGTGTTACAGGAGACTATGCAATGCTTGTTGAGGTAATGTTTAAGAGCACTGAGGAGCTTGATCACTTCATTGGAGAGCTTCAGACATTCGGAAGTACGAAGACACAGATAGTATTCTCAACATCTGTAGAACATAGAGGAATTCCACTTTCTACAGAAGAAGAATAGAATTTAGTATATTTTTATAAATTAATTTGTTTTTATAATAGAAGTTGTAAAAAAGGAGCTGTGTGCTAATGATTTTAGCAATCGTTAGAACAACAGCTCCTTTTTAGTGTGCCATTACGAAGCAATTATAAGTATATAGAAGCAAGAATATGTGACATTAGAAGGAAAGATACCACAACAATAGTGGAATACATAAAATGTTGTGGTGCATTTGAGAAGAAATGCAATTTAAAAAAGCAAATTTGATCTACACAACCTTTATTTATCGCATGTTTTTGAACATTTCACTATATTGAGTGAAAAAAATGTTGTGGGAATAGAAATAAAATTTGTTGAAAAGTTTTCTCAAACGTGGTAAGGTATTGAATACGTAACTGCTTGTTATTTATTTAACAATTAAGAAGATGATTAATATTGAAAGCATTTGCTATAAAATAATTTGAACGCTTAAGGGGAATTCAATTAAATGAAAAGATTTGGTTGTTTAGAATGTATTCAAGTATTGATACTATCTTAATTGTTTGGAAGTACTCAAGTTTGATAATAATCAACAATTGAGAATCGAGAAAGAAAGGGAATGAATAAATATGAACAGTTTTATTTATTTAGCTCCGGTTGCAGGTGTTATAGCATTGATTTTTGCTTTTTATAAGGCAATGACTATTAACAAGAGCGAAGCCGGAAATGACAGAATGAAAGAAATCGCTTCAGCTATCGCTGAAGGTGCCAGAGCTTTCTTATTTGCAGAATATAAAGTTTTGGTTATTTTTGTAGCAGTATTATTTGTAATTTTAGGATTTGGAATTAGCTGGCTTACAGCAGTTTGCTTCTTAGTTGGAGCATTATTCTCAACTTTGGCAGGTTATTTTGGTATGACAGTAGCTACAAAGGCTAACGTTCGTACAGCTAATGCAGCTAAAGAAAGCGGAATGAACAAAGCTTTATCAATCGCTTTTTCAGGCGGTGCTGTTATGGGGCTTAGCGTTGTAGGTCTTGGTATTATTGGAATAAGTGTTATCTTCATTATTCTTAATGCCACAGGCGAAGTTACAACAGACGCAGTAAGTATTCTTACAGGATTTAGCCTTGGTGCTTCATCAATCGCTCTTTTTGCAAGAGTTGGAGGTGGTATCTATACTAAGGCAGCAGACGTTGGAGCTGACCTTGTAGGTAAAGTAGAAGCAGGTATTCCTGAAGATGATCCAAGAAATCCTGCTGTTATCGCAGATAATGTAGGTGACAATGTAGGTGATGTTGCAGGCATGGGTGCTGACTTATTTGAAAGTTATGTTGGAGCTTTAGTTTCAGCTATTACACTTGGTCTTGTAGCAACAAATATTGGTAGTGCATCTCATTTTATGGCAGCTTTATTCCCACTTGTAATTGCAGGTGTTGGCATTATTGCATCAGTTATCGCTACTTTCTTTGTTAGAGGAAAAGACGGTTCTGATCCACAGAAAGCACTTAATGCAGGTGAATATACATCAACAGCATTAGTTATTATTGCTTCAGCTATTTTAAGTAATACATTCTTTGGTAACTTTAATGCATTTATCGCAATTATTGCAGGTCTTGTAGTTGGTACTATTATTGGTAAAGTTACAGAAATGTATACATCAGAAAAATATAAGAGCGTTCAGGAAATCGCTGAAAGCTCACAGACAGGTTCAGCAACTAACATTATTAGTGGTCTTTCAGTTGGTATGAAATCAACATGTATCCCTATTGTTGTTATTGCAATCGGAATCTTAGTTGCATTCCACTTCTGCGGAATGTATGGTATTGCTCTTGCAGCAGTTGGTATGCTTTCAACAACAGGTATGACAGTAGCAGTTGATGCTTACGGCCCAATCGCTGATAATGCCGGCGGTATTGCTGAAATGTCAGAACTTGACGAAAGTGTTAGAGATATTACAGACAAATTAGATGCAGTAGGAAATACTACAGCAGCTATTGGTAAGGGATTTGCTATTGGTTCAGCAGCTCTTACAGCTTTATCACTTTTTGTTTCTTTTGCGGAAACAGCAGGAATCACAAAGAACGGTATCAATATTTTAGATGCAAGCGTTGTAGTTGGTCTTTTCATTGGTGGTATGCTTCCATTTATGTTCTCAGCTTTGACAATGTCTTCAGTTGGTAAGGCTGCAAACAAGATGATTGAAGAAGTTCGTCGCCAGTTCAAAGAAAAACCAGGTATACTTAAGGGAACAGAAAAGCCTGACTATACATCATGTGTAGGTATTTCAACACAAGCAGCATTACATGAAATGATTGTTCCTGGTATTATGGCAGTTCTTGTGCCACTTGTTATTGGATTTTTACTTGGAGCAGAAGCATTAGGTGGTATGCTTGCAGGTTCACTTGTAAGTGGTGTTATGATGGCAGTATTTATGGCAAATGCCGGTGGTGCTTGGGATAATGCTAAGAAGTTTATTGAAGGTGGTTTTGCCGGAGGTAAAGGAAGCGAAGCACACAAGGCAGCCGTAGTTGGTGATACAGTAGGTGATCCATTCAAGGATACATCAGGACCATCAATCAACATTCTTATTAAGTTAATGACAATTGTTTCACTTGTTTTTGCAACAGTAATTGCACAGTATGGTGGAATCTTATTCTAGATTAAAATGAAATTGATTGCTACGTATTGGTAATGAAGAAATTTGTTATAAATAGTACGTCTATCTTAAAACTGTATATTGGAAGCCAGCACTTTATGAGAGAAAACATAAAGTGGTGGCTTCTATTTTTTTTTTTGCTTACAGTGTACAAGTCCAGTCATCCACCTGTGCTTGCACAAAGGTGGATGACTGGACTTAGGACACGCCCCAAGAATGAGCATAAAGTGAAGCGAAAGCTTCACGATATGCGAATGCTTGGGAAGGATTGCGGGAGTGCGAAGCACGCAGCAATCCGGAAAGCAAAAATGTAGTGAGAATAGGCTTGAGAAATTATTGCGGGAGTGAAATTTGACAATAATGGGCAAACTGGTTTACATAAAACAAGAAAACAATATTATTATCGGATAGCGTACCCCAAATTTTGGAAAATGCGTTTTTTGTGGTACGCTTGCAAAAATTACGATAAGTTATGTTGAGTTTTGCCATCAACCCTTCTACTTAAGTGACACATTTTTGTTTTTATGCTATAATACTTTGCTAACAGACAAATTAAATGTGAGGGTTGTTATGAGTTTTGATTTTTATTATGTAGCACTTTTATTTTTTATTTATAGCTTCCTGGGCTGGTGCGTTGAGGTGGCGTTCGTTGCCATTACAGCAAGAAGAGTTGAGAACAGAGGATTCTTGAATGGGCCGGTTTGTCCTATTTATGGATGTGGAATGTTGGGAGTTCTTGCAGCGCTTACTCCATACAGGGACAATTTTATTTTGCTTTTCATTGGTGGGTTTATTATTTGTACAGCTGTTGAACTTTTTGGCGGCTGGGTTTTGGACAAAATTTTCCATATGAGATGGTGGGATTACACAAAGAACAAGTTTAATATTGGCGGCTATGTTTGCTTAAGATTTAGTATTATGTGGGGACTTGGTGTTGTGGCAGTGATGAAGCTTGTTCATCCACCGATTTTTGCTTTGGTTAGAAGGCTTCCAAAGATTGCAGGAATTATTATAATAAGTATTCTTGTTACTATTTTTGCAATAGATATGGTTGTTACTCTTAAGAATCTTATTGGTATCCGTAAGAGTTTGGGACAGCTTGACAAGGTGGCTGAGGACCTTAATAATCTTGGAAATCAGATTAAGGATGTTGTTGGAAATTCTGCAATTAATATGGCAGACAGAGCTGAGGAAAGTCTTGAAAAGCTTGACGAGAGAACTGAAGAAAGCAGAGAAAAGTGGGCCAATGCCAGCGAAGCTGCAAAAGAAAAAATTGCAGAAGCAGTTGAACCGGCAAGAGAAAAACTTGCAGGTGCGGGAGAAGCTACTAAGGAGAAACTTGCAGGTGCGGGTAATGCAACTAAAGAGTTAATTTCCAACGCAGGTGGAGCTACAAAAGAAATTATCACAAATGCCGGAAGTGCCACAAAAGATATGATTTATAGTGCCGGTAATGCAGCTAAGGATAAGCTTACTGCCGGTGCAGCTTCAAAGAATAAAAATCAGAATTCTGCAATGAAAGAGAAATGGGCTATCCAGAGAGCTGAATTGGAAGCCAAGATGGATTCTTACATTGCTAAGATAAATATTTACAACAAGCATTCACTTAATTCTCTTCCAAAGTTGAATAAATCCGGAAAGAGTATTAATATAAAAGAGTACATTGAAATGCTTAAAAATAAAAAGGACGAATAAGAAGGTAGGTACAGTTATGAATTTTGAAGGAAAATCATTTTTGAAATTATTGGATTTTACACCGGAAGAGATTAGTGCCCTTATTGATTTGGCAGCCACTCTTAAGGCAAAGAAGAAAGCAGGAGAACTTGTAGATGTTCTTAAAGGAAAGAATATTGCTATTATTTTTGAAAAGACAAGTACTCGTACAAGATGTTCTTTTGAAGTAGCAGCTCACGATCTTGGAATGGGAGTTACTTATTTGGATCCAACAGGTTCACAGATTGGAAAGAAGGAAAGTATTCCTGACACAGCAAGAGTTTTGGGCCGTATGTTTGACGGTATTGAATATAGGGGATTTGAACAGACTATTGTAGAACAGTTGGCAGAATACGCAGGAGTTCCTGTTTGGAATGGACTTACAAATGAATTTCATCCAACACAGATTCTTGCAGATTTCTTAACTTTAAGAGAGAAGTTCGGACGTCTTAAGGGACTTAAGTTTGTATATATGGGCGATGCCCGTTACAATATGGGAAATTCACTTATGGTTGGTTGTGCAAAGATGGGTATGCATTTCGTAGCTTGCGCACCAAAGAAGTATTGGCCTGACGAGAAACTTATTGAAGAATGTAGAGAAGTTGCTAAGGAAACAGGGGCAAAAATCGAATTCGAAGAAGATCCTATGGTTGCAACAAAGAATGCAAATGCTATTTACACTGATGTTTGGGTTTCAATGGGCGAACCTGATGAAGTTTGGGAAGAGAGAATAAATGATCTTCTTCCATACCGTGTTACAATGGATTTAATTAAGAATTCAGCAGAAAATGTTGTATTTATGCATTGTCTTCCTGCATTCCATGACCTTAATACTAAGATTGGAAAACAGATTCACGAGAAGTTTGGACTTACAGAAATGGAAGTTACAGACGAAGTATTTGAATCAAAGAATTCAGTAGTTTTTGATGAAGCAGAAAACAGAATGCACACCATTAAAGCGGTAATGGCAGCAACACTGGGTGCTTATTAATTCAAAAAAAGAAACGGAGCAGAAGATGTATTATACCACGAGTGGAGCATACCGGAAATCTAAAATGCTGATTGACTATGCAACGATTGCACTGACGGCAGTGATTATGATTTTATTTATCTTAATCCTGTTTCTGCGCAGTAACAGCGGAATCTTATTTCCGATCGTTTTCCTGGCAGGAGCGCTTATCAACGGCTTATCCGGGATAAAAGCATTTATGAATAAAAAAAGGCTGTCGGGAGTATTTCTGATAATTGCCGCAGTGATTCTGCTGATTGTAAGTGCAGCAGTCGGACTGGCAGTATTGTAAGATGTAAGAACCGGCAGAAGCATCAGCCGTAA
>ERZ860445.376-NODE-376-length-35790-cov-11.635791_pt1 | contig 35790 bp, 23 predicted proteins | sample MGYA00509977_ERZ860445 | MGnify/ENA primary metagenome ERZ860445 (study PRJEB30046, sample SAMN00715233) | human gut metagenome | study: EMG produced TPA metagenomics assembly of the A metagenome-wide association study of gut microbiota in type 2... | reverse complement strand
CAAAGTAAAAATACTTCGATAGAATTATATAAAATAATTTTGAACACCTACTTACAGATTCCTTATACTGGCTCAAGCGTAAATTTACTATTGAGCCTCAAAAAGGGGGCATCAACGTTGATACCCCCTTAAACTTATTCCAAATCATGCAATCCTACAAAATCGAATTGACTATTTCGACACGGAAACCCAATGCTTCGATTATCTTGTAAAACGTGCTTACACTCGGTGTTAAAACACCATTTTCAATCTTGGATATATAGGATTTTGTGGTATGAATACGTGCCGCAAGTTCGGTTTGCGTCACATTGGCCTCCTTACGGGCTTGCAAAAGGATTTGCGCCGTGTAAAAATCACGGGCTTTATCCTCGTTCATTTCCCTTTCGGACGTTCCACGCTTGCCAAATTTGGCATCCAAAACCATATCATAATCATTTATCTTGTGATTGTTTTTCTGCATAATAAGCCTCCTTTATTTTTAGTGCCTTTTCTATTTCTTGTTTGGGTGTCTTTTGGGTCTTTTTTTGAAATCCATTGAACAAGACAACTATTTGTCCATCATCAAATATAAAAAACACACGATATATGTTACCCATATATTCCGTACGCAATTCAAAAATGCCATCACGGATGAATTTGACAAATTTTGAAGAAATACGGTCTTGGATTTTCAATAACAATAAGCCATACTGTATCTTTTCCTGAACCTTTTCTTCAAGTTCTGCCATAAAGGCTTCAAAGTAGCCACCGTATGTCCTTATCTTTCTGTTCATAATGCAAATATATAGAATGTTTCATTATTATACAACTTTTTTTATTGGGTTTATGAACTCACCTAATATTTTATAGGAAACATGCAGGCTCACTGAAACGAAAGCAAAAAAAAGCCCGGAATGAAGCAGAGAATGGGTTTGCTTCGGTCCGGGCTTTGCTGTAATGACTGATTCCCTAAACGGGAATGGAGAGTGTTAGAACTTGTGAACCACAAGTCCGCTGCGGAGCTTGGGTTCGAACCAGGTGGCTTTGGGGGGCATGATGTTGCCGCTGTCGGCAATGTTCATGATTTGCTCCATGCTGACGGGATAGAGGGCAAGGGCCATCTTCATTTCGCCACTGTCGACACGGGCCTGCAATTCGCCCAATCCACGAATGCCGCCTACGAAGTCGATGCGCTTGTCTTTGCGCAGGTCCTTGATGTTGAGCAGTTCGTCGAGAATGAGGCGCGACGAGATGTCGACATCGAGCACGCCGATGGGGTCGTTGGGGTTGAACGTGCCGGGACGTGCGGTGAGGGCGTACCAGGTGCCTTCGAGGTAGAGGGCAAACTCGTGAGCCTGCGACGGACGGTAGGGTTCGCTGCCTTTGGCTTCAACCACGAAGTTCTTGTCGAGGGCGGCAAGGAATTCGGCGGCGGTCATGCCGTTGAGGTCCTTAACCACGCGGTTGTAGTCGAGAATGGTGAGTTCGTCGGCGGGGAAGCATACGGCCATGTAGTAGTTGTATTCTTCGTCGCCGGTGGTGTGTTCGGCCTGATGGGCGCGTTCGTCGCCTACAAGGGCGGCTGCGGCTGAACGGTGGTGACCGTCGGCAATGTAGAGTGCCTGCATGGCGGCGAACTCAGCGGTAATGGTGGCCTCGTCGGTTTTGTCGGTGACAATCCAGAGCTGGTGGCGGAAGCCGTCGGCTGCGGTGAAGTCGTAGACGGGGGTTTGGGCGGCGTACTTGCAGCGAAGAGCGTAGAGCATGGGGCGCGGATGGTAGGCCAGGAACACGGGTTCCATGTGGGCCGAGGTGGAGCGGACGTGCTTCATGCGGTCTTCTTCCTTGTCGGCACGGGTGAGTTCGTGCTTTTTGATGACGCCTTGCATGTAGTCGGCCACGCTGGCGCATACCACCCATCCGTACTGCGTTTTGCCGTTCATGGTTTGGGCATAGAGGTAGTAGCTGTCGGCTTCATCCTGTACGAGCCATCCTTCTTCCTGGAACTTGCGGAATTGTTCGGCGCCGCTTTCGTAAACGCGGGGGTCGTATTCGCTGGTGCCTTCGGGGAAGTTGATTTCGGGCTTGATGATGTGGTAAAGCGACATTTCGCAGCTACCGGCTTCGGCGCGGGCTTCTTCGGATGAGAGCACGTCGTAAGGACGGCATTGTACTTGCTCAATGAGTTCTACGGGCGGGCGCAGGCCCTTGAAAGGTTTTATTTTGGGCATGGTCGGGTTGCTTTTTGGGGGTGATGCTGCAAAAGCGGCTGTGAGCTTTGCGGCCTTAAAAAAAGCTGCCTACACACTACACGGTGTTGCAGGCAACTTGTTCGTTAGTGTGTGAAAAAATGGTTGGCTGATTACTTATTAACCTGGAAGGTGGTGACGCCGTTTTCGAGGAAGTCGACAATCTGACGGGCTGCAGCGAGTCCGGCGTTGATGTTGGCTTCTTTGGTTTGGGCACCCATCTTCTTGGGGGTGAAGATGTAGCGATCGCCAAGGAGTTCGAGGGCATGTTCGTGGTCCTTCATCTTGAGGTCGCTGACGTAGCGCAGGTCGGTGCGTTCGGTGAGGGCCTTGAGGAGTCCGCCTTCGTCGATAACGTCCTGACGGGCGGTATTGACTACGATACCATTTTTAGGCATGGCCATGAGCAGGTCGTAGCCGATGCTGCCGCGCGTTTCGGGCGTTGAGGGCATGTGGAGGCTGACAATCTGGTTGTTGGCAAAGAGGTCGTGGAGCGTTTCATAGGCAGTGAAACCGGCATCTTTGATTTTCTGCGGGCGGCCGGTGGGCGAGTAACCCGAAATTTCCATGCCCATGCCTTGGGCAATGCGGGCTACGTTCTGTGCCACGGCTCCGAAGGCGAGCAAACCGATTTTCTTGCCCATGAGTTCGGTGCCGGCAGTGCCGTTGAACATGTTGCGCGAAGCGTAAATCAAAAGGCCGATAACGAGTTCGGCTACGGCGTTGGAGTTCTGTCCGGGGGTGTTCATCACCACTACGTTGTGGGCCGTGGCGGCTTCGAGGTCGACATTGTCGTAACCGGCACCGGCGCGTACCACGATTTTCAGATTCTTACCGGCTTCGATAACTTCGGCGTCGACTTTGTCGGAACGGATGATGATGGCGTCCACGTCGGCTACGGCTGCGAGGAGTTCTTCCTTTTCGGTGTATTTTTCAAGCAACACTACGTCGTAGCCTACGGGCTTGAAAATGTCTTGAATACCCTGAACGGCCACGGGGGCAAAGGGTTTTTCGGTAGCAATCAGAACTTTCTTCATTGTGTTTTTGGTATAAATGATCGCTTCAGCTCCGGCGCAAAGGTGCTGGGGAATGAAACGACAAGCACCCTCGCCCCTACGTTGAAAACAGGAGTGAGGGTGCTGTGGTTAGTCATTGAAATTGGGGGGAAAATCCCGTGAAAAATTTACTTGTGCATTTGTTCGAATTCCTGCATGCAAGCAACCAATGCTTTCACGCCTTCGAGCGGCATGGCGTTGTAGCACGATGCGCGGAAACCGCCTACTGAACGGTGACCCTTGATGCCCTGCATACCCTTGCTCTGAGCAAACTTGAGGAATTCGGCTTCGAGTTCCTTGTGTTCGTCGGCCATTACGAAGCAGATGTTCATGAGTGAACGGTCTTCCTTGGCAGCAGTGCCTTGGAACATGCTGTTGCGGTCGATTTCGGCATAGAGCAGTTCGGCACGTTCCTGTGCGCGACGTTCCATTTCCTTAACACCACCCTGAGCCTTGATCCACTTGAGGTTCTGGAGTGCGCAGTAAATGGGCACTACGGGAGGCGTGTTGAACATTGAACCCTTGTCGACGTGGGTGCGGTAGTCGAGCATGGTGGGGATGGGGCGGCTAACGTGGCCAAGGAGTTCGTCCTTCACAATAACGAAGGTTACACCGGCCATCGAAAGGTTCTTCTGGGCACCACCGTAAATCATGCCGTACTTGCTCACGTCGATGGGACGAGAGAAGATGTCGCTCGACATGTCGGCAATCACGGGCACGGGGCTGTCGAGGTCCTTGCGGATTTCGGTACCGTAAATGGTATTGTTGGTAGTGATATGGAAATAGTCGGCGTCGGCGGGAATTTCGTAGTCCTTAGGTATGAAGGTGTAGTTAGCGTCGGCTGATGAAGCTACTTCAACAACTTCGCCAAACAACTTGGCTTCCTTCAGGGCTTTCTTGGCCCACACACCGGTGTTGAGGTATGCGGCTTTCTTCTCGAGGAAGTTGTAGGGAACCATGCAGAACTCAAGGCTGGCACCACCACCGAGGAAGAGCACTGAGTAGCCCTCGGGGATGTTGAGCAACTCCTTGAACAAAGCCTGAGCTTCGTCCATCACGGCCTGAAATTCCTTGGTACGATGGCTGATTTCCATCAATGACAGACCCATATCGCCGAACTCAACACATGCGTCGGCAGTTGCTTTCATGACTTCCTGCGGGAGAATGGACGGACCCGCGCCGAAATTATACTTCTTCATTGCTTTTTGGTTTTAAGGTTGTGATTTAACATCATGTGAGCGAAGATAGGGTTTTTCTGATTAGTTGCCAAAGAAAACGCGCCTTTTTTTTGCGAACATTTAATCTTAATGCGTTATTCGCTCAATCAATATGACAGAATTAAGGACAATAACTTAAAATTGGCAGTTTTACGACGCTTCGTTATTATCAAAGCGTTGCATTTTTATGCAGTTTAAAAGCAAAAACGCGCAATGAACTTTTTCAGGGTTCATTGCGCGTAAGGGAGAAATATGTGCAATTTTTGCGTAGTTCCTTTACTTTTCGCCAGCCGGCTGTTGGGCGGGTCGGTCGGTGGTCATGCCGTGCTGCACCATGTACTCGGTGGTTTGCAGAAGCGAGAACACATAGTCCTTGAGCGGTTGCCATTCGGCACCGAAGGCCGGGGCTTCGGTGGGAGTGCCCTGGGGGTCGAGGCGGTAGCAGTATTCGCGGTCGGTTTCGGCATTATATACATAAAGGTGGGTGGCATTGCGTGCGGCGATGGTTTTGTCGGCTGTGTAGAAAGCGGCGGGGCGTTGTTCGCGCAGCAGGTCGATGCCGAAGTTGTTTTGCACGTAAGGCACGCGAAGCAGGCCAAGAAGCGTGGGGGCTACGTCCACCTGTCCGGCAAAATTCGATATTTCGCGGGGCGACAGGCCTTCGCCATGAATGAACAGCGGAATGTGGTTGAAGGATTCGGGCAATTCGCAGTTGGAGGTGCCCACCATTTTGCCGTGGTCGCCAAGAAAGACGAAAAGCGTGTTCTTGTACCAGGGTTCGCGCGCGGCTTGCTGCATGAAACTGCCGATGCAGTGGTCGGCGTAGCGCACAATCTGTTCTTCGGGGGTGAGCGAGGGGTCGGCAAAGGCGTCGGGCACTACGTAGGGCGGATGGTTGCTGATGGTGAGCAGGGTGGCCATGAAGGGATGGCCTTCGGCAGCACGTTGGCGCAACACGGGCAGGGCGTAACTGAACAGAAAGGCGTCGGGTACGCCGAAATGATTGACGACTTCGCTGCGGGGATAATTTTCCTGGGCATACACTTCGTCGTAGCCGTTGGTGCGGAAAAAGGCGTTCATGTTGTCGTACTGGCTTTCGTGGGTCATAAAGAACAGGGTGCGGTAGCCTTGCTCTTTAAGCACGGTGGGAAGGCCTGAATAGACGGGTATGTCGGACCCCTTCATGGCATTGCGAAACATGATGGAGGGGAAGGAGTAGAGCGTGGCGTAAAGCCCGTGGTTGGTATGATTGCCGGCTGAATAGCAGTTGGCAAAACTGAGGGAGTGGGCGTAGAGCGAGTCGATATGGGGGGTGAGGTGTTTGTCGTTGCCAAAGCGCGTCATGAGTTTGGCAGACATTGACTCCATAAGCACGATGACGACGTTGCGCTTCGTTGGCAGGCTGTCGGGGGTGATTGGGCGGGCTATGGGCGATATGCCTTCGATGCCGGTGCGCTGGTAGTAGTGCTGCACACGGCGTATAGCTTCGGCGTCGGGCATGAGGCGCAGCTGTTTGTTTTCGGGCCGCATGTCGTCGAGGGTGCTGGTGAGGAGGCAGAACATGGGGTTTACGCCGAGGTTGTTGAGCACGGGGTTGGTGCAGAAGTAGGCGGCGCTGACTTTAATGGGGTTGTAGCCCAAACGGCCGCGAATACCAAGAAAACAGGCGCCGAGCAGGGCGATGGAAAGGCCGCTGACGCTGAGCAAATAGCGCCAGGTGAGGGTGCGGCTGTAGGGTATGGCGGGCGAGGTGCGCTGTACTTGCTGCTGAATGCGGCGGCGCAGGGTGTAGAGCCCGTAGGAGAAGATACCGAGGATAATAAAATAGGCGGCTATATAAAGATAATAGGCGGGTTCGCCAAATATCATGCCGAGGGTGGTGCCGCCGTAGTCGGCCCAGTTCCAGATTGAGGCGTTGAGGGGTTTGCTAAAGTAGCTGAAATAGGGGATATTTCCGGCACTGGCCATGAACACGAGGGCATACATCACGCCAAACCACCAGCCGTAGGCGCGCAGCAACCAGGGGCGCCACCAGCTTAACAAACCGGTGACAACGGTAATGACCAGGGGAAGGGCCATGACGTAGCAGGCTATGACGTTGTCGAACCAAAGGCCGTTGAGAAAGGCGCGGGCGGTCCAACCGGCATGAGCGGCTACTTCGGGGGGTAACTGCGGACGCACACTTACATAAAAAAGAATGCGGAAAAGACTCATGAGAACAAGTGACAAAACTTGCACGCTGAGCAAATATGTCAGTGACTTTACGAAAAACTTCATCGATTTTAATATTTTGTGGGGCAAAGGTACGAAAAATGTAGTAACTTTGCACAATGGGTAACCAGGCTCTGTGGGGGCTTTGTGGCTGAAAAACAAGTTTTTAGAGACTATTTAACAACTGACACGGCGACAAACAGACCTTAGCGGCACAGATTTTGCTTACCTTTTAAACAGATTAAACGGAGCTAACTGACGCACAACGGATAAAAACCAGACTGCGTGCGGCGGCTTTGTGAAAAAACAAACCCATACTTAACGAATCATCAATCATTTATTCCCCTATATTTTACATGGAAGAAACACAACTTTTAGTGAATAGCATCATCGACGGTATTCAGGAAAAAAAAGGACGCGGCATCGTTACGGTAGATTTGCGACATATTATTACTGCTCCCTGTGCCTACTTCGTAATCTGTACGGCGGCTAACCCGCTGCAGGTGGATGCCATCGCTGACAGCGTTGAGGAATTTGCTCGCAAACAGGCACACGAAAAACCGGCTAACATCGCCGGACGACAGAACGCGGAATGGGTGGCCATGGACTATGGTACTGTCATGGTGCACATCTTCGTGCCTGAAGCGCGAGAGCATTATGACCTCGAAAACCTTTGGGATGATGCTGAACTGACCGAAGTGGCTGATTTGGACTAATACACAAGATTGAAACACTTAGACGAAGACTTACACGACTGTTGCATTTCAATGCTTGCAATGAATTATGGTATTGGCCTGACTCACTTAGGATGCTCTCTATATGACACTCACTATGATGTGACAGGCTGACACTTCTTTTCTGAAATGAATCAAACCGAATATGCCTAAATTACCCAACATATCGCCCAAATCGGACCCGGAAAAAAACAAAAAACCGGGATTTAACCTGACGTGGGTGTACTTTATCATTATCATTGGCCTGGGTATCATGCTTTACCAGGGAAACCAAAGCAACCCGGGCGGTGTGAACAAGGAGGTGGACTACACCACTTTCCGTAACTATGTGAAACAAGGCGTGGCCAAAGAGGTGGTGGTGAATAAAACCGAAGGCAACGTGCGCATGGTGGTTCGCCCCGAAAAAATTCGCGAAATCTACAAACAGGGCTCTGACCAAACGGGAAGTGCTCCGACGGTTTCGACTAAATACCCGAATATCGACACCATCAATGGCTTTCTGGATGCTAACTACCAGGGAAGCGTAAAATATGAGGAAAGCGATAAGTTCTTCATGAGCTTGCTCAGCAGTTTGCTGCCCATCATCCTGCTGGTGTTCCTTTGGTTCTTCTTGATGCGGCGCATGGGAGGCGGCGGCGGCAGTGGCGGCATTTTCAATGTCGGCAAAAGCAAAGCGCGCCTGTTCGACAAAAATGGCAAAAACTCTACGCACGTTACCTTTAAGGACGTGGCCGGACAGGAAGGGGCTAAACAGGAAATCCGCGAAATCGTTGACTTCCTGAAAAACCCGCAGAAATATACGGAACTGGGTGGTAAAATTCCTAAGGGTGCTTTGCTCGTGGGTCCTCCGGGAACGGGTAAGACGCTGCTCGCCAAGGCTGTTGCCGGCGAGGCCGACGTGCCGTTCTTCTCTATGGCTGGTTCCGACTTTGTCGAAATGTTTGTCGGCGTGGGTGCAAGCCGTGTGCGCGACCTCTTCCAGCAAGCGAAGGAAAAAGCTCCCTGTATTGTGTTTATCGACGAAATTGATGCCATCGGCCGTGCTCGTGGCAAAAACCCGTCAATGGGGGGTAACGATGAACGCGAAAATACGCTGAACCAGTTGCTCACCGAAATGGACGGTTTCGGCACAAACTCGGGTGTCATTGTCCTTGCGGCTACAAACCGCGTCGAAATTCTCGACTCTGCCCTGCTCCGTGCCGGACGTTTCGACCGTCAAATCCATGTCGACCTGCCTGAACTCTCTGAACGTGTGGCTATTTTCAAGGTTCACCTGGCTCCGCTCAAACTCGACAGTTCGCTCGACATCGAAATGCTGGCCCGACAAACACCGGGCTTCTCGGGTGCCGACATTGCCAATGTTTGTAACGAGGCGGCGCTCATCGCGGCTCGCCATAACCGCAAGGAGGTGGGCAAGCAGGACTTCCTCGACGCTGTTGACCGCATCATCGGTGGTTTGGAAAAAACAACCAAGGTGATGACCGAGGACGAAAAACGTGCCATCGCCATTCACGAGGCCGGACATGCCAGCGTGTCGTGGCTGCTGCAATATGCCAACCCGCTCGTCAAAGTGACCATCGTGCCGCGCGGACAGGCCTTGGGCGCAGCATGGTATTTGCCCGAAGAACGCACCATCACTACCAAGGAACAAATGCTCGACGAAATCTGTTCGCTCCTCGGCGGACGTGCGGCCGAGGATGTGTTCTTGGGTCATGTTTCAAGCGGTGCGCTCAACGACTTGGAACGCGTCACCAAACGTATCTACGGCATGGTGGCCTACCTCGGTATGAGCGACAAACTGCAGAACCTGTGTTACTACAACGCGCAGGGCGAAGGATTTACCAAGCCCTACTCCGACAAAACGGCGGAACTCATCGACAACGAGGTGCAGCGCATGATTAGCGAACAATACGAACGCGCCAAACGTTTGCTCACCGAAAATGCGGCTAAGCACAACGCGCTGGCCGACTTGCTCGTCGAACGCGAAGTTATCTTCACCGAAGATGCTGAAAAGATTTTCGGTCCGCGTCCCTGGAAGAGCCGCACGGACATCCTTATGGAAGAGGAGGCGATGAAACTGGTTGACGAACGTAACCGCAAACTCGAAGCTGAAGCTAAGGCTAAAGAAGCTGAAGCTAAAGATGCGAAAGAAACAGAAAACCAGAAAGCAGAAGGTGCTGCAACGGCAGAAACAAAATCGGCAGAAACCGAAAGCAATGCTGAAAGCAAACTTGAAAGCCATGCCGACCTTCAAACGAACAATCAATCGGATAACCAAGCCGACAATCACAGCGTAAACGCGTAAACGCTTTAACACTTTGAAACTGTTTAGATTTTTCCCGTCATTGGGCTGGTGGAAAATTTAAACAGTTTCTTAGTTCATGTAAACAACCATTTCTTTCTTAGCACAATACTCATTTTAACCGCATTCTTAGCATGAGCAATCTTGTAGTACGCAGTCTGACGGGTATCGTATTCGTAGCCGTACTGGTAGGCGGCACGCTCTACTCTCCCCTCACCTTCACTGTACTTTTTGCCCTTATCACGGGCCTGAGCGTTTGGGAATTTTCTACCAATGTCAACAATCACGCTGGCGCATCGGTCAACCGGCTCATCAACACCGTGGCTGGTGTTTACCTCTTCTTAGCCTTCTCGGGCTATTGTGCCGACTTTGTAAAGCCCGACGCATTCATCCCCTATCTCGTTTCCATCATGTATCTGCTCATCAGCGAATTGTATTTGCAAAAACGCAATCCGCTGAAAAACTGGGCTTACGCCTTTGCCTCGCAAATTTACGTAGCATTGGCCTTCTCGCTGCTCAACGTGCTGGCGTTCCAGTACAATCCGCTGATTAACCGCACCGAGTTCCTGCCCATCTATGCACTGAGCATCTTCATCTTCCTGTGGACCAGCGATTCAGGCGCCTACCTTTGCGGTTCCATGCTCCACAAGTATTTCCCTGCCAAACTTTTTCCGCGCATTTCGCCCAACAAGTCATGGGTAGGCAGCATTGGCGGCGGACTTTTGTGTTTGGTTGCCGCCACCCTGCTTTGGCATTTCAATCCCGGCACCTTGCCCCTTCTCCACTGGTTGGGTCTGGGCCTGACGGTATGCGTATTCGGCACCTGGGGCGACCTGGTCGAAAGCCTTTTCAAGCGTCAGCTGGGTATTAAAGACAGCGGCCATGTGCTCCCCGGCCACGGCGGCATGCTCGACCGCTTCGACTCCTCGCTGCTCGCCATTCCCGCAGCCGTTCTTTACCTTTACACCATTCAGGCGTTTTAAGCATCGAGTTTAAAGTTCAAGTTACCCAAGCAAGTGTTCAAATGTGTGAATTCTGAACACCCATTTAAGTTACACAGTCACTATGCTTCATCCATCCGACATAATCAATCGGCGCAAGCTGATTCTTAAAATTGCCTTGATAGTGCTGCTTCTCACCTCCTTGGTCAGCACAATAACCTATTTGGTCATACGCCGCCCATTTGTCAATGATTTTGAAATAGTTGACCCTCTTGGCGGCAACCTTTTTCCGTCGGCCCTACTCTCCGTAGCCACCACCGATGCACAAATCATTCAGCCAATGAGTACCACCAACTGCATCGGCAACCCCAAATCGTGCATTGCCATCAAGGTAAAATCCAATAAGCCCAACAGCCGCGTTCAAATCGAACTGGCCGAAACGCCTTTCTACAACCACTCCGTATCTACCTTCGTATTGCCCGAAGAGGACAAGGAATACATCATTTACCCCGACATCCTTTGGCGATACGAAGAACTGCGCAACAACGATCAGGCCACGCCCATCAGCGTAGTTGCCACGGTAAAAATGAACAATGTCGACTTTGGGCAAAAAATGCGCACCTTCTCCATGCGCAGCCTCAACGAATGTCTGCTGGGCTACCAAAAACAGTTGCCCAACGGCAAACAGCGTTTCATCAGTACCCGCCTGTTCTATGCCGCCTACGTCAACGAGGAAAGCCCGAACATCGACAAAATTCTGCGCGAGGCACTCAACACCCGCATCGTGCGCAAGTTCCTGGGCTACCAGGCCGGCAAACCCGAAGCCGTCGACCGTCAGGTCTACGCCCTGTGGTACGTGTTGCAAAAGCGCAATTTCCGCTACAGTTCCGTGTCCTACTCCAGTTTGTCGAGCAATGTGGTCTATGCCCAACGCGTTCGCACCCTTGAGGACGCGCTGAACTCCTCGCAAATCAACTGTGTCGACGGAAGCGTGCTCTTCGCCTCGCTCCTGCGTGCCATCAACATCACCCCCGTGCTTGTGCAAACGCCCGGCCACATGTTCGTAGGCTATTACACCGACGACAAGCGAAAGAACATCACCTTCCTCGAAACCACCATGATTGGCGACGTCGACCTCGACGACTTCTTCCCAGAAGAAAAACTCGATTCGACGAAGACCACCAAGTCGCAAGCCGAAATATCGCGCCTCACCTTTGAAAAGTCCAAGCAATACGCCACCGAAAAATACCTCAGTGTCGAAAAGCAAGTACGTTCCAACCAGCCGCGCTACCTGTTCTTCGAAATTTCGAAAGGTGTGCGCAGCAAGGTGCAGCCCATTGGCCGATAACCCTCCCCCGGGTTCTGTTCAAGCCCCATTACTCCCCTATCAAAAAAAGACCGGAAGAAAGCAAAACTGCCTTTCTTCCGGTTTTTTTTGTAGTTTACTACCCGAACGAAACAACGCAAACAGCCTCATCATTTGTCATTACTGGCAAATATCGGTCAACATAGCGATGGAATAATCATCGTATGCCAAGAGGCTATCGCGCTGCAAACGCTTCAGGTGTCGGTTAAAGAAGGTGCGATGTCTTGCACTATGCAGTAACTTGTTCATCACATCGGCTTCAAAATCAAAATGAGGGAGCAACAAGGCCGCATGGATATAATTTGCATTTTTCGAACGGCAATCAATGGCCTTCTGCAAATCCTCGTCATACTGTTCGCGGTGTGCCACCTCATACATCATCAGCAGATAATGCGCCAGAGCATCGCTCGTCACAAACACAACAGAATGCTCATCCGTATCAAATTCCCCTTGTTTAAATCCATTGAACTGCAGTTCATCTTTGCAGTTTATCAAATAAGGGGGCTGTTCAAAGTCAACCAGCGAACCGACCGAACAAGCCAATTTCCGGGTTTTATAGTTGTAGTGAAAGGCTGCACTGTCGCCATAGCTCATCCAGCTGCATGGTCTGCCTCTCTGTTGCCACACAGCAACCAGCGTTGCAAACGAACCTTCATCGTAGAACTTATCCAGCAGCATTCCTCCTTTTCTTTGGGCTTCCTGCTCACAATCGTTGTAAAAAGGCTCCCAAATGTTTCCTATCCATTGGTCCAGTTCCTCGGCCGAGCGTATGGGGGCTGTGGGCAGTTTGTCGAGTAGATAACGGGCCCAACGGTCGGCAAACAAGCCTCCGCCTCCAGCACCGTCCGACACGGCTATCACGCCCTGCGATGCACTCACAGCGTCTTCGTTCACATAGCCGGGTTCTGGTTTTCCTAAAGTCATGCAGTGTGGTTTCATTGATTCTGGCTGATGTTTGTCGGGGTTCCTATGTCCATAAGTTTAATCAGTGTCGTAGCATCCACATTCACGCCCATAGCGCGGTGTCGTCCCTGGCGGTCGTCGTTTAATTGCCGGCTGATGTCCTGGTTATAGCGCTCGGGCAATAAACTGGACATATTGAACAGGGTTTCTGCATAAGGATTGCCGCGCATCTCGTCGATGTCTATCGGGCAAGCCACTTCTTCGGCCGACTTGCTTGAAGTAAAGTGAATGTTGAACAAAATCACGTTGCCGTCGTTCGTAAACATCGACTTCAGTTCGTTGGCCTGTTGCATCACGCTTTCCGTCGAAGCACCGTTAAATTCTCCGTCGGTTATATTGATGATGGTCGGGGGGTAACAGTCCTTTTCGCTGTGTTGCTTCATCCATTCCGTGAGCAAACGGTGCGCATGGTCGAAAGCGGTGTGAATGCGCGTCCACCTTCCGTCGTGTCGTGCCTCCACCCATTGCACCTTTTCCACCTCTTTCACCACCACTCCCTTGCGGGTGCGTTTTTCCTCGCGGGTCATAATTTTTTGAAAGGATTATTCTGCAATTCTTCAGGCGAAACGAAGTCGCGTCCTTCGAGTGCTCCCTGCCAGCCGCTGTAGGCTTCTTCGCCATAGCCAATCACTGCTATGTCGTAATAATGCCGCACGTCGGTCAGTTTGATGCAGCGCGACACCAACTCATTGATTTGTCGGTTCACAATGCGTGCAGCTGCTTCGGCCATCGTCATTTCTTCGCCAAAGAGCTGGGTCTTTTTTTGCATGCTTATCGAATGGTCCACCAGGAAGATAAAGGCTGTAGGGGTGTTGCGCGTAATTTGTGCCGTGTAGGGCACTTTGGTTTGTAGCGCGGTCGGCTGTGTGGGGATGGGTATGCCAAAATTGCCAATATTCGTGATGCACTCCAAGGGGATAAAGTGCTTCACCAACACTTCTGCCTGAAAAAAGGGCTGTTCGTCTTCATCTAAGTCAAAGTGCTTGTTGGCCTTAACGGCTGCAAAATGTATTTGTTTCAAGTCGTCGAGTCCGCTGCCAACCCGCGCGCCGTTTTTGGTGGCATTCCGGTCGGCATACTTGGTGTCTTCCTGCCAAATTACCTTGGGGTCGATTTTTAAAACAACGGGGTTCGAAATGCGGTTGTCATTCATGGCCACAAACATCATGGGATGCTGCTTAACGAAACTCACTCTCACGTAATGTTCCAAGTTGTCGCGCGAATCCAGGCTGCGCGAGGTGCTGCTGCCGCCCGGTTTGGCTATGGTTATTCCTTTTTCTTCGCAATCGGCCCACGAATAGAGGCCGCCGTTTTGAATAATCGACTCCAGGTTTTCGCGGTCGGTAAAGTGATACAGGCAGTCGATATGATGGCTGTCGATAACCTCTTTATATGCTTTCCAATTATTTTTCTGTGTCATTGTAGTAATGTATTGTCGTCGAACAAACTCAGTTGCTGGTAGCCGTTTTGGGGGGCTGCAGGTGCCGTTCCGGCTACATCTTCAAAAGGGTACAACCCTTCGGTGTATGCTTTTACCAGATAGGCATGCGAGAGGGGTTTGCTGCCGTCGTCCACATCGCAGCAGGTGTTGTAATCCAGCAGCACAATCGTTTTTGTTTGGCTTGCTTGTCGCAGTCGTTCAATGATGTCCATGGCCTTATGTTCGAGCATCCACCGATAGGTGGGCAGGTAAATCTGCTTGCGTGCTTCGATGTAGCCCAACAGTTCCTTGCCATATACGCCTTTGCGGTGTCCGAGCGGCCTACCGAACCGGCGTACGCTTCGTTTGATATTTTTCATGGTGTCGTTCCGAAACAGGTTAATGTCTACATCTGCTCCTTCAAACACTTTCAGTCCTTGCCAAATGGCTTCGACGCAGGTGGCTGTCATGCCTTCGGTAAATGGTATGGGTATGTCGTAATGGGGATAAAAGGGACTGAGTCGGCGCAGGCCGTCTGTGGCCTTACTGGTAACGTCAGCCAGGATTGCGCCAGGAAACTCCTTCAGCAGGGTTTCCTTCTTCTTTCGCTTCGAGGCTATGTGTATCATTGTTAGTTCACGGGCTTTAGGTATTTGTGATACTTTGCATGCAAGATTCTTTTAAAATGGGCTTCTGTGCCTGTGGGGATGTAGAGGGATGTTAAGGAACTACAATCACAAAATGCACTATCTCCTATCGATTGGAGGCTAGAGGGTAAAGTGAGGGAAGTTAAGGAACTACAATCACAAAATGCATAATCTCCTATCGATTGAACTCCTTCCGGAATAGTTACCTCACTATTTTCACCCCAATAGGCAATAACTTGGGTTCCATCTGCTGATAATAACATCTGACCTATCACTTTGTAGAATTTATTACAAATTACAGAGCGTAAGGAAGTACAACCTGTAAATGCATAATTTCCTATCGATTGGAGGCTAGAGGGTAAAGTGAGGGAGGTTAAGGAACTACAACGCAAAAATGCACCACCTCCTATCGATTGGAGGCTAGAGGGCAAAGTGAGGGAACTTAAGGATGTACAACCCAAAAATGCCCTATCACAAATCACCCGAGTTCCTTTCCGCACGGTATATTCCGTAAGTATGCTATTTCCTTTCAATAATCTCTTCCCATCTTTACTATATAGGACACCATATTCATCCTCCACGCCTTCGGCTAAATCCTCATCAGTCACTTTGGTCGAAAGCACTTCTTCCACCAACTCCGGGTACTTCAAGTTCAGCAAACGGAAGGATACGTTGCTGAGGCCTTCTTCGCTGTGGGCCAGCAGGAAGAGGGCATAGAGGCGGGTGAGTTCGGAGTCGGTAAAGAGCGGAGGAAAAGCTTGTAGAACTGCGCAGGACGAGAGGTCGCGGTAGTCGGTGGCTGAAAAGAGCAGACGGTCGGAGGCTCCGTAGGTGTTCCACAGCGTGGGAGAAAGACTGAGGGCTTTGAGCGAAAGCAGAATGACAGCGAGGGGAAAATCGTCGATGTGTTCGTTGAAGCGTTCAGCCGTGCGCAGGGGGTGGCGAAAGTCGGGACTGCCTAATTCGCGCGCAGCAGTACCTTCCATGGCCGGAACAAACATGCCATCGTAGTCAACGAGTGTCAGCGTACCATCGGAACGGACCAATATATTGTCGGGCTTCAAGTCGCCGTGAGCAAAAGGCTGAGATAGGAGCCACGAGGCCAAGCGGCTGAATTGAAAGGCCAGGAGGCGCAGGGCGTTCGGGTCGGCAAGATGCGACTGGATATAGCGGTCCAGGGTTTCGCCTTCAACCCAATCCATCAGTACCACGGGAAATTCCTCGTCGTTGGTAGATTGCGATTCCACAAAGATTTCCTTATCCAAGTAGCGGAAAGGAGTCAAAAAGCTGCTGGAGGTATAGGCTAATTCCTGCGCTATGAGTTGGTAGCTCTCGGCGCGTCCTTCCTGCTCTTTCAAAAAGCACTTCACGGCCACGTCCTTATGCGCTTGCGGATCGTGCATCTTGAAAACCACCGCAAAGTTTCCGCTCGACATCATGGGATTGCCGTTTCCGTCGAGCACCGGCTGAAGATGGCTGAGCTTGTCGAAGTTGTCTGCCGCCAAACGAATAGCTTCTATGTATTCTGAGATTAAAGGATATTGCATCACTCTTACAAGTTGGTGTTAAAGAAATTACCGTAAATGCAATATTACACAGAATTTATGAAAAAACGGGGGTTCGCTTTGAAAAACCTGAAATATTGCAGCGATAAGTAGGTCTGCTTAAATTCCGAATGTATCAAATTAGCCTTGTGATTCTCATTTTTCACTCCGCCCACTTGTTCACGGAAAACGCTCCCCAGTCGTTCCAGCAAACGATTGGGGAGCGTTATTTTTTATAAATGTAAAAATAATTTTGAACACCTACTTAGCAAGGGTTACTGTTCGTAGATGTTTTCGATTTCTACCACATACACGGCGTGGAACGAGCCGCCGGGTTTGTCGCTGTACCAGCGGTTGAGGCATTCCTGGTCGATAAAGTCGGCGGCTTTCATGTCCGAGCGGAACAGTTTGCGGCATTCCACGGTGAGGCGGGCCTCAGCAAAACTTACGGCGCCGTGTTCGGTGGCGACGGGGGTGAGGCCGGTTTCCTTCAGTTTGTCGTGGGTGCGACCCGACACTGTGCCGCAAAGGTTTACCACGCGACGCATTTCGGGACTGTGGCCGAAGAAGGTGAGCGTCAGGTGATCGTTTTCCTCAATAAACGGGTAGGTAAAACGTTCGGGACGCACGAAAAGGAAGGCTACGGGCTTGTTCCAAAGATAACCCAGTCCGCCCCATGAGGCTGTCATCATGTTGAAACGCTCGGGCGTGCCGGCCGTGATGAGCATCCATTCCTTACCAATGATTTCAAAGACATTTTCCTTTGCCAGGGTTTCGATAGTGGTGAGTTTCATAAGCTGATGTGATTGTGTGAAGCAGGTGCTGAAAATTAGGCAATAATCACTGTATGCCGAGGCACTTTGCAAAGGGGTGCACACGGTCAACGCCTGCTTTATGTGAAAGGTAAAGGACTGTTCTGCTTGATGGTGCAGAGCAGTCCTTTACAGTTTGAAGTGCGAGTCTCTATAAGTAGGTATTCTATATCATGCTTTTCAGCGCCTACTTTAAATGCAGTGTTAGTTGAGTGCCAATTCGACTACCTTCTTCACGGCAGCTTCGAGTTCGGCAGCATCCTTACCGCCTGCCGTAGCAAAGTGGGGAGCACCGCCACCGCCACCCTTGATGAGTTTGGCGGCTTCGCGAACCAAAGTACCGGCGTTGAGCTGACGGCCGGCCACGAGGTCCTTGCTAATCATCACCGTGAGCAGCGGTTTGCCTTCGTGCGTAGAGCCAATCACCACGAGGGTGTTCTCGGGCAAGATGTTCGAAATTTGGAAAGCAAGGTCCTTCACAGCATCGGGTGCTACCGACGTCGGGATGACGGTTTGCACCAAACGCACACCGGCCTGCTCGGTGGCACTATTGACGAGTTTGTCGCGCAACGTAGCCAAACGCTCCTTGACGTAAGCATCTACCTGCTTTTTGAGACCGTCGTTCTCGTCGATGGTCTTGCGGATAGCGGCTGTAAGGTCCTTGGCATTGTTGAAGAAGCCCTTGAGGTCGTTCAGCATGTTTTCCATGGCGTAAACGCTCTCTTCAGCAGCTTCGCCCGTGATGGCCTCGATACGGCGCACACCGGCAGCCACGCTGCTTTCAGACACGATGCGGAACATACCGATGCGGCCCGTGCTCTTGACATGGCAACCACCGCAGAATTCCACGCTCTTGTCGAACTGTACCACACGCACGCGGTCGCCATACTTTTCGCCGAAGAGGGCAATGGCACCGAGTTTCTTGGCCTCGTCCATGGGGAGGTCGCGGTGGTCCTGCAAGGGAATGTCCTGACGGATGCGGCTGTTGACAATGCGTTCCACCTGACGCAGTTCCTCGGGCGTAACCTTCTGGAAGTGCGAGAAGTCGAAGCGCAGGTAGTCGGCCGTTACGAGCGAACCCTTTTGTTCAACGTGGGTGCCGAGCACTTCGCGCAGAGCCTGGTCGAGCAAGTGCGTAGCCGTGTGGTTAGCCTCGCTGCCGCGGCGTGCCTTTTCGTTGACCAAAGCGCAGAATGCAGCTTCGGGCTGAGCAGGCAGTTTTTTGGTGAGGTGAATGGGCAGGTTGTTTTCGCGCTTGGTGTCGAAGATTTCTACCGTTTCGTTGTCGTTTTTCAGTACACCGCTGTCGCCTACCTGACCACCCATTTCGGCATAGAAAGGCGATTTGTCGAGTACGAGTTCAAAGTAAGTCTGCTTTTTCTGCTGCACACGGCGGTAGCGCAAAATGCGGCAGTCGGTTTCAGTGAAGTCCCAGCCCACGAATTCCGTTTCGCCTTCGGCCAAAATCACCCAGTCGTCGGTTTCGACGGCAGCAGCATTGCGTGCGCGCTCCTTCTGCTTCTGCATTTCGGCGTTGAACTTGTCCTGATCGATGGTCATGCCGTGTTCGTGGCAGATGAGTTCGGTGAGGTCGAGGGGGAAGCCGTAGGTATCGAACAGCGTGAATGCCTTTTCGCCATCAATCACCGTTTTACCCTCCTTGCGGGTTTGCTCCACCACGTTTTCGAGCAAGTTGATACCCGTCGACAGGGTGCGCAGGAAGCTTTCTTCTTCCTCCTGCATAACGCGGCCAATGAGCACCTGCTGTGCCTTGAGTTCGGGATAAGCGTCGCCCATTTCATGCACGAGCGTCGGCACAAGTTTGCAAAGGAAGGCTTCGCGCTGACCGAGGAAGGTATAGGCATAGCGCACGGCACGGCGCAGAATGCGGCGGATTACGTAGCCGGCCTTGGCATTCGAGGGGAGCTGACCGTCGGCAATCGAGAATGCGATGGCGCGCAAGTGGTCGGCAATAACGCGCATGGCCACATCGACCTTTTCGTCCTGTCCGTAAGTAAAGCCCGAAAGCTGGCCGATTTGCTTGATGATGGGTTGGAACACGTCGGTGTCGTAGTTCGACTGTTTGCCCTGGATGGCGCGTACCAGGCGTTCGAAGCCCATACCCGTGTCGATGACGTTCATGCTCAGCGGTTCGAGCGAGCCGTTGGCTTTGCGGTTGAACTGCATGAACACGATGTTCCATATTTCAATCACCTGGGGGTCGTCCTGGTTCACCAATTCGCGGCCGGGCTTAGCAGCCTTTTCCTCAGCTGAGCGGCTATCGAGGTGAATTTCAGAGCAAGGTCCGCACGGACCGGTATCGCCCATTTCCCAGAAGTTATCGTGCTTGTTACCATTGATGATGTGGTCAGCGGGCAAGTGTTTGAGCCAAATGCTGGCAGCTTCGTTGTCGCGTTCCAAGCCTTCTTCGTCCGAACCTTCGAACACCGTGGCGTAAAGGTCGTTGGGGTTGAGTTTCAGTACATCTACCAGGTATTCCCAGGCATAGTCAATGGCTTTTTCTTTAAAGTAGTCGCCAAAGCTCCAGTTGCCCAACATTTCGAACATGGTGTGGTGATAGGTGTCGTGTCCCACCTCTTCCAAGTCGTTGTGTTTACCGCTCACGCGCAAGCACTTTTGCGAGTCGGCGCGTCGGCGCGGTTCGGGATCGCGTTGACCGAGAATAATATCTTTCCACTGGTTCATACCAGCGTTGGTAAACATCAGAGTGGGGTCGTCCTTAATAACCATCGGTGCAGAAGGCACAATGGCATGACCTTTCGACTCAAAGAATTTTTTGTATGAGTCGCGGATTTCGTTAGCCGTCATCATTGTAGTATTATCTTATATTTTGAATATGCTATTGGAGTAAAATGTTTCACTTTTTTGTTGTAGGTGCAAAGTTAGTGCAAACCGAAAGCAGAGCAAAGAAAAAGCTTGATTTTTATTTGCTTGGCTGAGGTGCAGCCTAACTGGGGCGATAGCCAAAGGAGTGCAAACCGAAAGCAGAGCAAAGAAAAAGCTTGATTTTTATTTGCTTGGCTGAGGTGCAGCCTGAAACCACCAATCTAGTTTGGCTTGAAACACGTTCAACGCTAATACCGACCATCGTAGTTTTAACAAATCATCTAATAAAAGCAAAAACCCAAAATTCAGTGCTGCATACATGCGCAAGCGGAATATGCCTGCGCATAACCGCGTTTCTGGTGCGAATGAAAACGCTGATTATCAGCAACTTCCCAATTAGCCAAACTAGCTCGGAACTAATTTCAACTAGCTCGGAACTAATTTCGACTGGCGCGGAACTAATTTCGACTGGCGCGGAACTAATTTCGACAAACTTGGAGATAATGCCCAAAATCGAGTAGGAGGAAAACGACCTTGCCTTTGGCTATGTAATTCCTGCTATTAGGACTTACTCGGGACTTGCACCCATTAGACAATGCTCATGCCGAGCATACAGCAAACAAAAAGAGCGCACCGCTATTGGTACGCTCTTTCTTAAAACTCTTTATATTCTTTATCGATTGGCAGATTGCCACTGATAAGTATCAGTACAATGGATATCAGCACTCTGGTCAGCAATCATCAACTTGAAGTTACCTTCCTCCAATCTCCATTTGCCATCCCAACCAACGAAGGCCAAATCGTCTGCCTTTAATTCAAAGGTCACGGTCTTGGTCTCGCCAGGCTGAAGTTCCACCTTGTCGAAGGCACGGAGACGACGGCCATCAGGCACCATACTGGCGATGAGATCGCTACTGAACAGGAGGACACTCTCCTTGCCTGCCACCTTTCCCGTATTCTTCACATCCACGCTTACCTTGATGATGTCGCCGTGGCGGAAATCAGACTGAGAAACCTTCAGGTTGCTATATTTGTAAGAGGTGTAGCTCAAACCATATCCGAAGCCCCACTGCTGGGTAATCTTCGCATTGTAGTCGTAAGCACCTTCCATCGTACCCACCTCCTCACTCTTCTTGAAGTCGTAGTTGGCGAGCGAATTGATTTCCTTAGGATAGGTGTAAGGCATCTTGCCACTGAAGTTTGACTTGCCCGATACCAGGTTTGCCAAGGCATCGCCGCCCATGTTGCCAGGGATAAGGATGTCGATGATGCCCTGTGCCAATGGTTCGATGTCGGCGATGAGACGAGGACGACCTTCATTCAGCACCAAGATGACAGGCTTACCTGTCTGAGCCAAAGCCTTGACCAGATTGCGCTGGTTCTCTGAGAGCCAAAGGTCGGTCAGGTTACCCGGAGTCTCTGTGTAAGAGTTCTCACCGATGCAGGCAACGATGACATCAACTTTCTTTGCTGCATCAACTGCGCCTTGAATCTGAGGTTCGTTCTCCTCCCAGTACTTGCCCTTCTCATTATAGGTAACACCCTGGTTCAAGATGACATTCTCCTTGCCATACTCATTACAGAATGCCTCATAGATGGTATTGTATTTTCCGGCAAACTCATCGGTACGATGGCCCTGCCAAGTATAGCTCCATCCACCGTTCAGACAGCGCATCTGATTGGCATTAGGACCTGTGAGGAGAATCTTCTTGCCCTTGGTGAGAGGCAAGACAGGATTGCCTTCCTGCAACTTCTCGTTCTTCAGGAGCACCATACTCTCGGTAGCTCCCTCCAAGGCGAGCTTGGCAAACTCCTTGCCACCAAACTTAGGATAATTCTTCAGTTTCTGGGTTGGGTTCTTGAAGAGGTCGAGACGGTACTTCATGCGAAGCACACGGCGACAGGCATCGTCGATGCGACTCATCGGAATCTTACCTTCCTTCACCAATTCTACAAGGTAGCCACAAGCATCGCAAGAATAAGGTTCCATAATCATGTCGATACCAGCATTGATGGCGATGCGGAGCGCGTCCTTCTTGTCCTTTGCCACCATCTCACGAGTATAGAGATTGTTGATGTCTGCCCAGTCGGTGATGAGCACACCATCCCATCCTGTCTCTTCCTTCAGCCATCCTGTCAGAATGTCCTTGTTGGCGTGCATCGGCATACCATTGACGGAAGCGGAATTCACCATCACAGTCAAGGCACCAGCCTTCAGACCAGCCAGGAAAGGAGCGAAGTGCTTTTCTCGCAAGTCGGCAGGAGAGATATAGGCTGGCGTACGGTCTTTACCGGTCCAAGGCACGCCATAGCCCATGAAGTGCTTCATTGAAGTGGCGATGTGATACTGGTCGATGTTGTTTGGGTCGTCGCCCTGAAAACCATAGACCATCGCCTTGCCCATCTCTGAATTGAGGTAGCAATCCTCGCCAAAGTTCTCCCAGATGCGAGGCCAACGGGCATCACGACCGAGATCAACTGTAGGACTGTAAGTCCAAGGCACGCTCACCGCACGAGTCTCATAAGCGGTAGCCTCAGCCGAACGGCGAGCAATATCACGATTGAAGGTGGCAGCCACATTGATGTTCTGCGGGAAGAGGGTTCCATCCTGTGTATAAGTAGAACCGTGGTTCTGGTCGAGACCGAAGACGCAAGGGATGCCGATGCGCTTCATCGAGATCTTCTGGATTTGCGCGATGTACTTCTCCCACTGCTTGGCGGTTGGTGCGCAAGTATTAGGAGCGTTGAGAATAGAGCCAATCTTATAGCGGGAAAGGATAGAATCGGTCTTGTGCTCGTCGATATAGAACACACCGTTCTTGTCGTTGGCACCAAAGAGGTCGGTCACCAATTCCATCATCTGACCTATCTTTTCCTCCAAGGTGAGTTTCTTCAGGGTTTGTTCTACCTGAGCCTCTATCTTAGGGTCGCTCTTGATAACTGGAACATTGGCACTGGCTGTATAAGCCAATGTCAACATTGAAATAGATAATAATATTTTCTTCATAAATAGTAAAAGTCTGACGCTTTATGATAAAAACGGAATCTTTCTAATATTTTATTCAATAGTTACTTTCTTTACGATATAACCATCACCCACGAGGAGGAAACCATTCTGCTCTGTCAAGAGTTGGATAGAGAGGTCGGTCAGTTCAAACTCCCATTTAGCAGGTCCATCCACCATGAAGTCGCCACGCTCTGGGTCGCCCTTACCAGTAAGGATGTTGTTCCACCAAGCTGTGGCAGCGGTACCCTGACCATTTCCATCTACATAGACACGGAGGATGGTGCCAGCCTTCACCTTTGAGAGGAAGGTATCCTTCAAGGCCTCGAATGGTGTACTCCATGTCACGGCAAACTCACCTTCCCAGATGGTGTTCTCCACAGATGGGCGAGCCTCGGTGGTTACCTTGATGGTACCGCTAGCAAACTGTACGCCACTGTTATCTACCAATGTAATGTCGTAATCGCCATTGGCAAGGTCGGAAGGAGCAGTAACTTTCAATGCTGTACCCTCATCGAGCACTTCGAAGGCAGCCTCCTTATCAGCGATGAGTACTTTCTGAACGTGATCCAGGTTCTTGCAATTGTGGATGGTTGTAGTTTCTCCTGGAGCTACCCAAAGCTCGGTGGCATTGGTACCCAGGACTGGGTCATCGGCAGCAAGAATCACGGTAACGTGCAAGGTGCGAGAAGTGGTCTTGCCCTTGGTGGTGGTTGCCACAATCTTCAGTTCATGATTACCTAAAGGCAAAGTCTGGTCGATGGTGGTACCTTCATAAATCTGCGTGCCGTCGAGCAACCATGTCACAGTGGTGTAGTGAACAGGAGTCACCTTGATTTCCAACTTATAATTAGTCTTGCGGTCTATCTTGGAATCAGCCAAGTCGGTGTTCAAGATACGTGGTGCGTCATCTTCGCTGACAGTGAAGTATGGTTCATCGTCAGAAGAGCAAGAAGTCATCGCAGTGCCGGTTGCCATCAGGGCGAAAGCCATCATCAGGCTGCTCTTACCTATATATTTCTTGATTATATTGTTCATTTTCTTACCTTATTATATATTAGAACTCTTCTGAAGAAATTGATTCATTTTTTCGAGACTAGAACTTCACGTTCACGTTCAAACCAAAACTCTTGCGAGATGGCAGGGAACCATATTCCAGACCGAGACCTGAAGTGTTGTAGCTGGAGTCTGGGTCGATGTTAGGAATGTTCTTCCAAACAATGAATGGGTTACGAGCCACGAAGGATACGGTCAAGCCCTTGACATACTTGCCCAGGATGCTCTCTGGGAAGGTATAGCCGAAAGTAATCTCACGACACTTCACGTAAGAGTTGTCGTAAACGAAGGCACTTTGCACGCCATTTGCCACATGCTTCCAGTAATCTTCAGGGTTCACGGCGATGTCGTTCTTGCGATAAGTACCGTCGCCATTGTCGATGACACCCTCTACGACAAATCCCTTGCAGTTGCCTGCTTCACGCCATGCGGCAAGGTCCATACCCGAAGCCTTGCGAGCCTCCTCGGAAGTGTACCACTCCTCACGACCTGCCAATGTTCCCTTTGCCTTACCAGTTTGGTATGCAGAACGCATGGACATAGAGTAGATGTCGGCACCTACCTTCACATCGAATGCAGCAGAGAGGCGGAAGTTCTTGTAGCTGAAGGTTGAGTAGAAACCACCTGTCCAGTCCCAAGTAGAGTTGCCGATGGTCTTGATTTTCTGGTCAATCTTTGGAAGACCAGTAGCTGCATCGACAACCACCTGTCCCTTGTCGTTGTAGAGGAAGTCGTGTCCACGGATAGCTCCATAGTTCTCACCTACCTTGGCACCTACAGAAACACCGCACCAGTATGCCTTCGCCAACTCGAAGTAGTCCATGCCATCGGTGAGCGACTTCACCTTGTTGGTATTCTTCGAGAAGTTGACACCCAAGTCCCAAGCGAAGTCCTTGATCTGCAAGGGACGGGCATTGAGGGCAATCTCGACACCCTGGTTCTGAATCTCACCGGCATTGATGAGGCGGTAAGCATAGCCAGAGGTGGTGGTTGAAGCCAAACTCAAAATCTGGTTCTTGGAGTTCTGGTTGTAATAGGTGACATCCAAGCCCAAGCGTCCGTTGAGGAACTTCATCTCCAAACCTACCTCGTAAGAACCTGTCATTGTAGGCTTCAAATCCTTGTTTGGCTGTGTTGAGTTGGCTATCATACCGATGGTATGACCCGAGTAGCTGTACTTGCCCGTGGTATAGTTGAGTGCCAACAAGTATGGATCGGTATCGCTACCTACCTTTGCCCAAGATGCGCGAATCTTACCATAATTGATGAACTTCTTGTTCTTGATAAACTCAGAGAATACCAAACTACCAGATACCGAAGGATATACGTATGTATTGTTATTGATAGGGAGCGTAGATGACTTATCGCCACGGAGGGTTCCCTCCAAATAGTAAGTATGTTTGTAGCCGATGCTCGCACTGGCATAGAGAGAAGAAATCTGCTTCTTATAAATGCTCTCGCGAATATTCTGCTCCTGATAGTTCATGATGTTCTTGATGCCATTCATCTGCTGGTTGAGACCAACGTTGGTAGTGGTCTTGTTGTTCACCTTGAAGATGTTACCACCAACGGTAGCGTTGACATCGAAGTCGCCCCATGAGTTATTGTAGAGGGCGAGTATCTCGGCGTTGAATGTGCGGTTGTTGAAGATTTGGTTGGTAAGCTTTCCGGCAGGAGTACCTGGAGTTGTCTTGGCGATGAAGTCCTCGAAGTTCATGCTGTTGATGTCGGTACCGATGGTACCCTGCAACTTGAGGTGCTTGTCGATATTCCAGATGGCCTTACCCGTAAAACGGAACACGTCCTTGTCGGATGTATTGCTGTTCTTGTAGAGATCCCAGTATGGATTCTTGTTATACTGGTCATTACCATTCCAGTTGGAATAGTTGCCGTTGGCATCCTCATAGTGCTTCAACCAAGCCTGGTCGTAGGTACCCGCCAGAGTCATGAGGTTCTTACCCACGTTGCTCTTGGAGTCACCAAGGGCAGGACGGTTCTTCACCTTCTCATGAGTATAGTTGGCGGTGAAGTCGAAGTCAACAGGACCCACAGAGGTATTCACTCGGAGGTTGAAGTTGTCACGACTCATTTTGGTGTTAGGCAGGATGTCCTTGTTGCGCATATCGGTAACAGAGAAACGCATACCCGTCTTACCGGAATTCACTGAGAGGATGGCAGAGTTCTGGGTGGTGAAACCTGTGCGGAAGAAATCGGAGGCGTTGTTAGGGTGCATCAGGAATGGACGCTCCTTGCCATCGAAATACTTGAACATGAAGTCATCTGCCTTAGGTCCCCAACTGGCATTGGTGCCAGAGGTGCTGGATGCAGGAAGCTCGCCATTATAACCAGCACCATATATCTCCTGGATGTCGTCCCATTTGGCCAACTGGGTATCGATCGTATAAGAACCATTGTACTCCACGGAAATCTTATCCTTCTCCGCTTTCTTGGTCGTAATCAAGATAACACCATGAGAAGCACGGCTACCATAGAGGGCAGAGGCAGCCGGACCTTTCAATACGGTCATCGTCTCGATGTCGTCAGGGTTGATGGCAGAGATACCATCACCGAGATCATAACCGCCACTTTCGCCGGCACTGCCAAAGTTCGTATTATCCAAAGGCACACCATCCACCACGTAGAGAGGCTGGTTGTTGCCTACCATTTCCGTATTACCACGAAGGAGCACGCGGGTAGAACCAGAAGCACCGCCAGCGGTGTTCTGCACAACGAGACCAGCCACCTTACCAGAAAGAGAGTTGATGACGTTGGTTTCCTTCGCCTTGGTGAGTTCTGCACCCTTCACTTCCTGCAAGCCATAGCCGAGGGCCTTGCGGTCTCGTTTGATACCGAGGGCGGTGACAACAACCTCATTCAAGGCCTTACCATCCTCTTGCATCGTGATTTTCATGCCATTGGCAGCTTTCACGGTCATCTTCTTGTAACCCATGTAGCTCACTTCGAGCGTAGCTCCAGGCCTGCAATTCAAGGTAAACTTACCATCCAGGTCGGTAACGGCAATGGTGGTTGTACCAGCCACCTTCACGACTGCACCAGTCAAGGTTTCGCCAGTGGCATCCACCACTGTACCCTTGATGCCTTGGTTCTGCTGAACGCTCATAGCAGCATTGTTCGTCTGGGCAGCGAGGATGGTAGACGTAGGCATCCACATTAAACCTGCACCGAGCATGCCGAGAAACATTGTTTTCTTTCTCATAGTTGATATTTTGTTTTTAATTTAAGATTATTCTTTCCCAAAGATTCCTTCGAGAATCCAAGGAGCATTCACCTTCATACTCTTGAAACGATCGAAGATGCCATACTTCTCAGAGCCGTTGCCGAAGTGGTTGTTGTCCCAAATGAAAGTAGAGAATCCTCGCTTGCGAGCTTCAGAAACAAAGAACTTACAATAATAAGTCATGTTTTCATGCACTTTTGCAGCGTTTGACTTATAGTGGTCGGTTACTCCCCATTCTCCTATCACGATACCCAGTCCTTTGTTGCTCCAGGTATTCACCACCTTATCAAAGAAGTCTGTCATCGTCTTCTCGTTTTCAGCAGGTATCTTGCCAGCATCCTTGTAGGCATCACCCCAGTAATCGTAGGTGCAATCGCCGGCGTAGCTCCATGGCTGATAGTAGTGGAATTCCACACTCATATAGTTGTTGCCATTGCCTTCGGCATCCTTCGGAACGACGAATCCTCCATTCTCAATGCCAAACCAAGGGTTGCAAACGTAAGTCTGTAAGATGAGGTGGCGCTTGGCATTGTTGCCGCCTGTGGCACGAACCATATCCACGAATATCTGATTGTAAGCATTCTGCACTTCGAGATTCTCGGCAGTAGGCTTGCTCCAGTTGTCCCTGACGTGAACCTCATTGGTACCGGCGAAAGCCAAGCGACTGTCATAATTGGCAAACTCAGAGGCGATATTCATCCAGAGGAGCGCAAGCTTTTGGCAGTTTTCCTCCTTATATTGATAGGTAGGACGACCTTCGAGCCATTTTTCATGATGCGCATTGATGATAACCTTGAGGTCATTATCCAGACACCAACCCACTACCTCCTTGATACGGGCAATCCAAGCCTTGTCGATGCTCATCGCCTGAGCATTGGTAATGTGGCACTGCCAACGGATAGGAATACGAACGGCATTGAAACCTGCCTTCTTCACGGCTTGTATCATCTTCTTGGTGACAACGGGATTGCCCCAAGCTGTCTCTGCATGGATGGAACCATCAGGGTTGCCAATCTGCATCGATTCACCATCCTGTCCAGGAGCTGAGCACTCAAATTCATTGCCGAGATTCCAACCTACTACATCCTTGTTCCATTGCTGGGCGGTAGGAATCGATTCGCTTGTATCAGGCGTATCCACCTCCGAAGAACTAGCACTACAAGATAATGCAGTAAACATACTTGCAAATAGCAAGCAGATTTTCAAAAAGTACCTTTCCATTATTAAATTTATGCTTTTCATTATTAAATTTGTGGCTTATAGTTAGTTGCTGTTTATGCTTAATGCGAGTTGTTGTTGGAACTCGGCTACAAAAGTACGGTGAGGGGGAAAAAAGCAGGTTGGAATGCAAACAAAAAAGGTTTCAAATCTGACTTATCGCCAGGTTTGAAACCTTATATTTATATATAACCATCTGAATATCAGATGGTTATAGTCCTACTTCCTTTACCATTAATTCACATGGATCATTTTATTCATACTTACTCGGTGACACCCCGAAATGCTTCTTGAAGACTGTACTGAAGTGCTTTACGTTTACAAATCCTGTCTTCAAGGAGACATCCAAGACGCTTTCGCCTTGCTTTAGATACAGGGCAGCCTGCTCCAAACGGATAAGTCGCATGAAGTCTTGCGGTCCTTGCCCAGTCAACGTCTTCAACTTGCCATAAAAGAGGGTACGGCTCATCGCCATCTCCCGGCAAAGGCGGTCGATGGTGAAGTCGGTGTCGCTCAGGTTATCGAGAACGAGACGGGTAGCTTTCTCAACGAAAGCCTGGTCCATCGGATCCAAATCCGGTTCTTTTTCATCGGAAGATTTATTTGTTTCATCAGATGATTTATTCGTTTCATCGGAAGCCACGGATGGCAGAGAAGGTTCGCTTGGCAACAGGTTCTTTGGAGACGATTGCCCCAAGTCCTCACCTCTGACGATGGCGAGACTTTGCTCCATATAGTATTGACTCAGACGGCGGCGGTTCTTCAACATGCTCGCAATCTTGCTGGCAAGGATGGCAGAGTCGAATGGCTTGGCAATGTAATCGTCTGCTCCAAGGTCTAGACCTTCTATCATGAAGCCGCGACCTGCCTTCGCCGTCAGGAGGATGACAGGCAGCCAACTGGTCTCCTTGTTTTCCTTGATGCGACGGCAGAGTTCATCGCCCTGCATACCCGGCATCATCACATCAGATACCACAATGTCGCACTCACCATTCTCAGACAGATACTTCAAGGCAGCTTCGCCACTCTCCACATCCACCACATGATATTGGTCGGCGAAAGCCATACGGATGTATTGACGGAGGTCTTCGTTGTCATCTACAAAAAGAAGCGTTTCCTTAAGGGATTCCTCTGATTTTATTTTTTCATCGGCAGACACGGAGGTATCTGAAGTTTCCGGCAGACTTGCTGGCTTGGAAGAAACGGATACATCAACATTTCTGTTGTCAGGCAATACAACCAAGAAAGCAGTTCCCTTGCCTTCCTCGCTCTCGAATGTTAACTTTCCTCCCAGTTTCTGCACAAGCTGGCGAGTGAGCATCAACCCCAAGCCACTGCCCATCTCCTGAGAGTTGACCGCATTGGAGGCACGGAAGAAACTCTGGAAGATATGTTTGGCCTCGGTTTTCGGGATACCAATGCCGGTATCGCTTACCTGGATGCAGACTTTCTTGCCAACCTCATCGAACGAAGCTGAGACAGTGATGGTTCCACCCACCTGCGTATATTTTACGGCATTGGAGAGCAGATTCTCGAATATCAAATCCATCATAGAAAGATCGGTAGAGAAGATATGCTGTCCACAGGTTGCCAACCGAAGACTGATATGTTTCTCCTGCGCTGGCATCTGAAACTTCTCCACCTGCTGACGCAAGAGGACAGACAGTTCCACTTTCTGCCAGCAAACTTGTGTCTTCGCAACGGCTATTTTCTGGAAATCAATCAACTCGGTCACCATCCCCAGAAGCTTGTCGCCATTACGCAGTGCCATCTCCAAGAACTTTCAGCTCTTATCGCCCAGTGTAGCATCCTTCGCCAAGTCGGCAAGAGGAGCCAGCACAAGACTCAAAGGGGTACGGATGTTATGGGCGGTATTCACAAAGAAGTTGATCTTTTCATCGTAGTACTTGCGATGCAAACGCTCCCTGTAGTAATCCCAGCCGAAATAGACTATAGCACCTAAGATACAGAGATAGACAATCCATGCCCACCAAGAATTCCACCATGGTTGGGCGATATGAATCCGCAAGGTGGATTCTCCCAATATGCGTCCGTTACTCCTACTCATTGCCTTGACATGCAGGGTGTAATTGCCAGGATGCAAGTTGGCAAAACGAGCCTGCTGGTAGGCAGAAGGAACACTCCACTGATGGTCGTACCCCTCCAGGTAATACTGATACTGGATGTCGTGCTGATACGGATAGTTGATGCTCTCGAAATGCACGATGAGGGTTTTCTCATCATGAGAGAAACTCATCTTGCCTTCCTGCAACATCCCGAAGAGTTCTGCATGCCAATCTTCCAGTTGGTCAGCCTCATCGAAAGTCTTTCCCTCCACCTCAACACCCGTGATATGAAGAGGAGCCTTGTAGTTGAATCCACCGGCAAACTTGGATGCCAAGACCACAGCTCCATCATTGCTTCCGAATATCATTCGCCCGTCTTGGGTCTGGACAACAGCCATATGCCTGTACTCCCGCTCCAATCCCTTAAAGAAGTTGAGATTGGTCACCTTTCCTTGATTGATGAAAGCCAGTCCTTTGTCGGTACTCATCCACACCTTGCCAATTGGAGTCTTGACCAAGGCATAGACTATGTTTGAAGGCAAAGATTGTGAGATAGTATAGTTCTTGACCTGATGCTTCTGCCAATCGTAGAGGTACAAGCCTCCTCCATCGGTGGCTATCCAGATATGCCGTGCATCCTGAAAAACCATCGCATTGACAAAGAAATTATAATCGAAAGTTGGAAATTCCGACGGATAGAAGAATCGACTGATACGAAGGCTTCGCTTGTCGATACGATAACATCCATGGGTCGTTCCCACCGCAATACTCTTCTTGTCAGGAGACTCCACGATACACTGAACTTCATTGATTGGTAAGTAGTTAACAGAGTTATCCACATTTCCATTCTTTTCTGATGATGATGGGATATGTACCAAGTCTCCATTCAAACAACCTATCCACAAGCCTCCTTCGCTATCCTTGAATATGCTATATACATAGTCGGTCTTTAACTTGCCATTCGACACAGAGTAAGCCCGACTGCTGCTTCCATCGGCATGAACCTGAAAGATGCCATCACCATAGGTTCCCGCCAAGACCTTGCCGTCGGCAGTCTGACAAAGGGTAAGTGCCACCTTATTATACAGGGCATGATGCCACAGTTGGGGTTGCTCGTCATAGATGCTCACCCCCTTGTCGGTAGCATACCATATCTTGCTATTGCGGCCCTGTGTATCCACGCTTTGCATGATGTCGTTCACACCATTATTGATAAGCGACTGGCTGTTGAGATTCTCATGGCGCACAAACTCCAAAGTATGCTCCATCGGAATAGCTATATCCACACCTCCCGAATAGGAGCCTATCCAAAGGTCGCCAAGATGATCCTTGCAAAGGGCATAGACACCATTACCATGCAATACATTCTCCGGTCTGCCATCCGTATTCAAAAGCAGATTCGTCTTACAGGTCTTCTTGTCGTAGGCATAGACACCTGCTCCATCCACCGCCATCAAGATGGTGACTGCATCGTAGGGGATAATGGAACGAACAGGGATGAGCGGAATATTTGCTAAGGATGAGAATTGCGTGAGAGAAGACAATGGCTTCCAGGTTCTGTCATCGAGCAAGATAATGCCACGATGGAAAGTTCCCAACCATATCTGATGAGCCTTCACGTCGTGATAAGACGAAAGAACGGAATAACCTCGCAAGAGCAATCGAGGCTGGACCGCATTCGGTGAATAGGCGAAGACTCCCGAAGGAGAACCTATCAACAACTGCTTGCCGATGAATCGGATATGATTGACATACGTGTTCTTCAGAATGTATTTTCCTTTGTTTGGCGAACCAGGGGCTGTTATGTCTTTGCTACCAGCAATAGATGGAGGATCCATCCTATACACACCCCTATCCAATGCCATCCAAAAGCATCCCTTGTCATCGACCAGCAAGTCATTGAGCATCACACTTCCTCCAAGCACATTCATCAGATTGACCTGGAGTTGGAATGTGTCTTTCACCTTATTATATATATAGATCTTTCCTTTATTATCATAGGCATAGATATGCTGTTGGCTATTCTTGGTCAACTTGATGTTTCTGCCACAGGCATCACTAAACTGCATATCCGTTGCCAAGGTATAGTTCCGTACCTGTTGACCATTGTACCTATCAACGCCTCGCTTGGTACTGATCCATATAGCACCATCTTCAGCCTCAACTATCGAATACACACGGGCACTTGAGATCCCATTGTCTGTATTGAGATTCGACAACATCAGCATATTGCGGGTCAAATGTTCCTGTGCATGGAGCTGTGAACACAGCACCATGTACAAGAGCCACAGGAAACCAACCTGCAATCTTAGTAAATATGACAAGCCTTTATTTTTCATTTCGATGATGATTCCAAGTGCTATTTCCATTATTTCTTAATTTTTTGCTAAAATAATGTTTTTATGAGACAATTCAGCAGAAGATACGAAATCTTGTGCTTATTTAACTATTCTGCGATGTTTTTTCCTTATTAAGCCTATACTCAGATTCGCATGCTGCGGAAAATGATATTTCGCAAGTATTAAACCTAAAACGGTCATTAGATCGTTAAATGTAATTTTTAGAATTGCTTGCAACCTTTTGTTTTTATAAGGCATCTTTTGTCTGTTCTTAATCGTCAGAAACTATGCAAAGATTACAAACGGTTTGTTTGCCAGAATCATTGGCAAAATTAGTGCACTTACCGTTTTGCAATACGCAAACTTTATAAACAATAAGCCCATCGGCAGAATTAAGTATGCACTAAATTAATTCCGACAACGGGTTCTTAAGTAGGTATTGTACAACATTTCCGATTCATGGCATAAGTTCTCCCATAAGCGACGAAGTACAATATACTGAGCCAATGTTCAAATCATACTCCCCTCACCTTTTTGCTGCTGAGCCAAAAACGGCCGTAAAAAAGAGAGGATAACCCGAAAAAAACTCCCATCCGACATATAGTCGGACGGGAGCCAAAAAAAATAATAATATGAAAGAAATTACAGATTACAGATTACTGTTTGCCCTTGTATTTGTTGCAGCAGCCCGTACCATCGAAACAGTGAGTGCAGACTTTGCATTTAGGCAGACCGATGGCCTTGACCAGCGTTTCGAGTTTGTTGAAACGCAGCGAAGTCAGTCCCAGGCGTTTACGGATGGCCTCAACCAACTTTTCGTACTCTGGTGTGCCTGTAGTGGCGTATTTTTCGAGATTTTTGTTCGGGTCGCCCTCAATTTCGCCAATGAGCTGACGGGTAATCAGTTCCATTTCGCTCTTCGACGAGGTGAAGCCGATGAACGGACAGCTATAGATGAGCGGCGGACAGGCAATGCGGATGTGTACCTCGCGTGCGCCGTCGTCGAACAGCACGTTCACGTTGTCGCGCAACTGCGTGCCGCGCACAATCGAGTCGTCGCAAAAGAGCACGCGTTTGCCGTTGAGCATATCGCGGTTGGGAATGAGCTTCATTTTGGCCACGAGTGCACGCAAATCCTGCGTAGGCGGGGTGAATGAACGCGGCCAGGTGGGCGTGTACTTTGAAATGGCACGCTGGTAGGGTTTGCGCATACCGGCTGCATAGCCCAGTGCCATGCCTACGCCCGAATCGGGGATGCCGCAAACGCAGTCGACGTCGGTGTCGTCTTCGGCAGCCATCATCTCGCCATTGTCGTAGCGCATTTCCTCAACGTTGCGTCCTTCATAGGTCGAAGTGGGGAAACCGTAGTACACCCAGAGGAAGGAACAAATTTGGCAATGTTCCTGCGGTGCGCGCAACTGTTCGATGCTGTCGGCACGCAAATACACGGCTTCGCCCGGTCCGAGGTCGCGCACGGTTTGGTAGTCCAGATTGGGGAACGAGGTGCTTTCGCTCGTCACGGCGTAGGCCCCGTCTTTTTTACCGATGATTACGGGCGTGCGACCCCAGTCGTCGCGCACGGCAATGATACCTTCTTCGGTGAGCAGCAGCATGGAGCATGAACCTTCGATGTGGCGGAACACATTTTCGATACCCTCGGCAAACGTTTTACCCTGAATGAGCAGCAATGCCACGAGTTCGGTCTGGTTGGTTTGTCCCGATGAAAGTTCGGCAAAGTGCTGGTTCTGTTCGAGCAATTCGGCAGTGAGCTGTTCGATGTTCGTTATTTTTGCAACAGTGACGATGGCAAAACGCCCCAGGTGCGAGTTAATAACGAGCGGTTGTGCGTCGGTATCGCTGATAATGCCGATGCCCGCATTGGCACCCTTGAACTTGGAGAGTGCCGGTTCGAATTTTGAGCGGAAGTAGGCATTTTCAAGGTTATGAATGGAGCGTGTAAAACTTTTGGTCGTCGGGTTGTAAGTAGCCATACCGCCCCGGCGAGTGCCCAGATGTGAGTTGTAGTCAGTGCCGTAAAATAAGTCGGCTACGCAGTCGAGCTGCGAAACTGTTCCAAAAAAACCTCCCATAATGCTGGTGTGTGAATTGTTAATTGGTGTATTGTGCGTGCTATGTCAACCCGTCGTTCCGGCTGTCGGTCTTCAGTGTGCCCGACGATGCGAAAACAAAGAGTTGAGGTAGCAAAATTACGCCAACCCCCTTAATGTGCAAAGCCCTGATGCGGTTTTTTTCATTCGTTAGCCAAAAAACCATTATTTATGCAACACTTCGTAAACTTTGGTTGGCAAAAAAGGAAAAGCCACCCTCATACGAGGCTGGGATTTTAAAGTCTATAATTCGGAAATATTGGAAGAAAATACTGATGTAGCCATAACCTGCTGCGATGCGGAAAGAAGGGCTGACGTGGCGGTAAACATGAACGTAACCGAGGTGCGCACTTTAAGAAGTCGTCTAAACTGTTCTGACGAAGATTTGAGTTGGAGTTTTATCTCCTCTACATTCAATTTTCACCTTTCTTTTTGGTTGTTTTTTGATCTTTCATCGGTCGTGTAGCTCGCTAC
>ERZ860445.367-NODE-367-length-36120-cov-3.697019_pt1 | contig 36120 bp, 51 predicted proteins | sample MGYA00509977_ERZ860445 | MGnify/ENA primary metagenome ERZ860445 (study PRJEB30046, sample SAMN00715233) | human gut metagenome | study: EMG produced TPA metagenomics assembly of the A metagenome-wide association study of gut microbiota in type 2... | reverse complement strand
CACTGTTGGCTGAACCAGCCGCATTGTTCGCTTTTGTAGCAGCCTCCAAAGCCTTTTGGGCTGCGGAAACAGCATTCTCATAAGCAGTCTGAATATACTCCAAACTGACTTTTACACTTGTCTGTACACCGTTTATCAGCTTTACGCCGATTGTGTATAACCCTTTCAGATTATCCGCAAGGGTCAACTCGCTGATTTTTTTCTTTTTAATTGGCATAATCTTTCAGGTCTATAAAAAAATCATCTTCTGTCGTAATCAGTTCACCCGCTTCTGTGGATAGCAGGTATTCAACACCATCAAGTACAAATGATGTAAATGTCAGTGTTAGAGTAAATTCAAGCCAGGCTCTTCCGCCGGAGAGTAGCTGGAATTTTGTCGCACTTAACCCGTTGTAATAGCATGGAAATTCCTCCTCAAGGGTTTCAGAATAGAAAGTTCTTCCGGCATCGTCAAATTTATACCCTTCTTCATCCATTTTTTCGGTTAGTTTCGTAAGGTCGTAGACCAGGGCGTTTAGATTTTGCCACATGGTAGATACATTTTTACTACGCATCCAACATTTCAAGGCAACATCTTTTTTCTGGAAAACAACATTCTCCCCGTCGTAAATGGCTCCCGATTGGCCGGGAAGGTCAATTAATAGATTTTTCTTTACAGCCGGCATCTTGATTATTTCACCGTCGGAACCGTCAAGGAGGTAAACGCCATAATCAGAGAGCGGAACCCCGTCAATTTCATAGCTGGTCTGCTTCGGTATTCCTCCGGGTTCAGGAGCAAGGTATGAATAATCTTTCATGGGAAAGTCGTCCGCAAAAGTCATTGAAAAATTTTCCATAACCTTGAATATCTTTTTCTGCGGGCTGGAAAGTAGTCTTAAACGAAGGCGACAACCGGCTTCTGCAAAATTGTATTCATGATATGAACCGTCTGAAATAAGCGCTATAAAATCGACCGTTTTCCAATAGTCTTTGCTATAAAAAGTTATGGCAAACTCCCTGACAGAAAAAGCCGGAGAGGTGAGGTCTACATCAATCCCGTTTTCCTCTTCAAAATCGTTTTTGTCAAGCTCTTTGTATGGAGGAAACGAGATAAGTCCGGTGTAGCCGTTGTTGGCAACGAATACACCATAGGCTGCGTATGCATCTTTTCCGTCTATGTAAAAACGTCCTGTTGTCATTTCTTTTTAATTATTAAGCCTTTGAGTTGTATAATGTTGACGGCTGTTTTCAGCTTGTCGATATTGTCGTTTATATCCTCAAGGTTGCTTGTATTACTTTCAATTCCAGTAAGCTTTTCAAGTATCTGCGTACTTATGGAAACGAGCACTTTTAAGCTATCGGCCATAGAGAATGTATGACCCTGCATTACGGTTAATCGCCCATCAACCCTATCGACGCTCTCCTGGGAGGCCTGCAGTGTCGCCTTACTTGTTGCCGACCGCCCTGCATCTTCGTCCGGTTTGAAAATCTCAATACCCTTGTTTTCAGCTATCTGCTTATACTTTTCAAGGAGGGCGTTAAATTCTTCCTGTTCGGATAATACGCCACTTGTTAAGCTGTCGAGAATATTGGCATAGTTGTTGAATTTCTGCTCGTCTGTTAAGCCTTCGTTCTTCATAGTTTCAAGCATTTGGTCTTGAGCTTTCTCTATGTAAGGAGCAAGGGTCACAGAATAAATCATTTGCTTAGCAAGTTTCTCAAGCATACCGGAAACACTGTCCGCGAAAGCTTCCGCGGCATCTGTCCCGTTTCTGAACGCATCAACAAGGGCGTCCGTTATGGTATTTCCGAACTCTCCGAATATTTCAGTCAAATAATCTTTTACCGATTGCAAAGCTTTTTCCGCTTGCTCGGCCAAGTCAATCATATTCTGAAATGCCGCTTTGTCCTCGTCTGACATCTCGCGGGTGTTGATTATTGTTTCGGCCAGTTCTTTGTTGAAATTTCCAGCCTCGTCAATAAGCTCCGGGTAAACATCAAGAATTGATGAATAAATATCTTTCCCTTTTCCCCAACCGAATAAACCGGTTTTCTTATGCCCTGTTTTTATTTCAATATCCGCCAGGCCGGCGTATGCGTCATAAAACTTTCTCTGCTCTTTTGATAAAAGGTCGATTTTTCCAAACGCTCCATTGAAAAACGATAAGTAGCCGCCAGAATATTTACCGGTTCCTTTCAGCTCTCCGTTTAAGTCTGAAACGGCATCTTTCAGTACGGTTATAGCATTAGCTGCCTTCCCGTATTCATCTGTTCCGAATATGGTAGTTGCTTTTTCGTACTCAAGGCTTTGCTCCATGAGGGCAAGGTTATACTCGCGTTGCTGGGCTATGGTTTCGGTCATAATCTTTTTCAAAGCTGCCTTATGGCGAGCGTTCGCCTGAAAAGCTTTCGTAATCCATCCAATAGCTTCACCAGCGGCGGCGGCAATCCCTCCGACAAGGCCTCCCTCGGCAAACCCTTTGCCTATGTTGGAAACAGTTGACATAACGCCTTCTACTGTGTCCATTGCGTCGGCGGCGCCGTCGTTCCCGGCGGCTTCAAACATCTCTGAAAGTTTCCCGGCAATTCCCCCAATCATGTCGGCGGCTTCCGCTGCGGATTCTCCCATATGGGCCAACTTAACCTCTGTCGGGGTTTTCTCTCCCTTCTCATTCTTTTCCTCCGAAAACAACTCTTTCAATCCTTTAATTAAGGCGGAAAAAGGGTTGCGTTTTACGCTGGCAGAAAATAACTCTTCAATGGCTTTTTGTATCGCTTTGATGTCTTTAGGAGATGCTTTGAGAGCTTTTAACTGGTCGGCGGTGAAGCCAAACTTTGGTGTTATATCCTCCGCGTTAGTGTTGGAAAGATATGACACAAGCTCTTTGGCCATCGCCATAGTTCTGTTTATTTCAGCCGTTGATTTGTTTGAAGTTTCCTCAAACAGCTTAATCATTAAGTCTGATGATTTCTGCATTTCGGCCAACTCCTCGTTATTCAGACCCTTTAAGGCCTCCTTGCGCTTTTTCTCAAGTTCCAGGAGGAAAGCGTTTTTATCGGAAGAGGAAAGCGTTTTGTTCTCCTCTATCGCTTTCTTGTCCTTTTCAAAGTCCTCATTAATCTTTGCGCGTCTTTGCTCAAAGTTCCGGTATTTGTCAAGCAATTCCTTGTACAATTTATCAGTTTCAGTCCTTTGATACTCGTTGGCGACATCGGTGTACTCTTTCAAGGCATTTTTCTGTTCTTCCGACAGGTTTTCAACAGAGGAAACAGGGGTGAAAACCTTTCCCTCCTTCTTGTAGTTCGGGTTTTTATTAATCCACTCCTCGCGCTCTTTATCCTGCAACTCTTTTACCCAATCCTCCTGGCGTTTCCGGTTTTCCTCGATTAATCTGTCATATGTAAGGTCAATTTCGGCCTTTTCCTTATCAAATCCATCTTTCATGGCATCAATCCGGGCTTGACGTATCTCAAACTCCGATTGTTTCTCCTGATTAATGCGGGAACGGTTGTATTCGTTTATCTTCTTCTCGCGTTCGGCTTGCTCTACCTTTAATTCGTTTGCGGCTTCCAGGGTTTTCTTCTTGGCGTTCTCCTGCTTATTCAGGCTGGAACCGGTAACGCCTCCCAAATCCTTGTAGGCCTTTTCTGTGGTTTCTGCATTTTTCTTGGCACTCTCGAATTGCTCCTTTGTGAATTTATCCTTGTCTTTTTCTATGGCGGCAAGCTCTTTTTTAGCTTTTTCCCAATCATCCTTAGCTTTCTTGTAGGCCGCCTCATAGGAAACAGACTTCTTGTTTCGCAAATCATATTCCGATTGCAAAACATCAGCTCTCCGGTTTAGTTCGTCGCCGGAAATTTGGCCGCGCAAGGTTCCCTCATTTATGTTCAGAGTGTAAAGGGGATTATTCTTTCTGGCAGATAACAGCCGTTTTGCCTCGTCAAGTTCCGCCTTTATCTTGTCGTTCGTCTGCTTTTTCAGGTCAATTTGCCATTGATTTAACTCGTTCTGGCGTTGCTCTTTCAGCTCAGGCTCCAATTTGAGTTGAAGATTTTTAAGCTCTTTCTCAAGTTCGTTAGTCGTCTTACTTTGCAGGAGAGGGTTTTTGTACTGGCCATAGCCGTAATTTTGGTGACGAAAAGAAATTTCATCCTGTATGGCCTTTATCTGGGCTTTATAGTCGGCAACAACGTTTTTGTTGTCGTCAACTTTCTTCTGGGCTTCAATCCCGGCTATTTCCTTCTTTAAGCCTAAAATATCCTTTAGGTGTCCTTCCTCGTCAATATATTTCTGGATTATGCCGGGATAGGCATCTTTCAGCTTGTTTAGAGCGTCGACGCGGTCGAGGGATGAAGCGTATTCATCTTTGGCGGTAGTGATAAGGCCTTCGATTTTTTGCTTGTGTTCGCTTTCGACTTTAGCTGCTTCTTCCTTTCTTTTGTTGTATTCGTTTTGCGCTTTTTCAGCATCGGTAGTCCGGTTGGCGTAGGCGATAAGCGCGGTTACAACCGTTCCGATGGCGAGGGCGGTAGCAACATAAGGATTGGAAAGCATCGCTTTATTCAACAGCTTTGTGGCTTTTTCTGTCATTAACAGGTATTTATATTTTAATACCTGCGATGCCGTATAACCTTTTTCCATCTCGATTGCCAGAGCAAGGGCAACGCGGTAGGCTCCGTATGTTCCTATGAGGCTCAACAGTATTTTGCCAACCTTTTCATAATTCTTCACGAGAGATGTTGTCGCGGCGATACTATCGGTGATTAATCCCTGGTTCTTTGTGGCAAAGTCATTATAGGCATCGTCAATAGCTCCCATAAGGTTTGAAACGCCGCCTTTGATACCTTCGCTTTGCTTTTTCAACATTCCGTTGAATTTTCCTCCTTCTGCGGTAGCGTCCGCGAAAGCCTGCGCAACCATTTCAGACGAAATAGCGCTTTTGCTCATTTCATCTTTGAGTTGAGCTACCGATTTACCGGTAGTTTCTGCCATCGTTTTAAGCGGGTTAAAGCCGGCATTTACCATTTGCAACAAATCCTGACCCACGAGTTTTCCGGTAGCGGACATCTGCGCAAATGCAAGAGCAAGGGAATTGAAGCGCTGTGCATCCCCCATAGAAATATCGCCAATCTGTTTCAGCGTAGGCATAAGCCTGTCGGCCTCTACTCCAAAGCCGAGCAAAAGTTGTGCTCCTTTGCTTAGGTCGTTTAGCATCAGCGGGGTTTCGACGGCGAATTGTTTCAATTCCTTGAAGAAAGATGCGGCTTTTTCTTTATTTCCAAGGAGGACATCAAAGGAGATTTGAAAGCTCTCGATTTCTCCCCGGACATTGACAAGGGTTTTTGCAAAGTCGAGTATTTTATCAATGGCAAAATAGCCTCCTACGGCGGCTCCAACCGAGCGGAATGTGCTGTCAATCCTTTGACCTTCGGAAACGGCCTTGTCGCCGACAGACTGGAACATCTTCTCAGCCTTCGCCACGTCTTTGCTGAATTTATCTATGTCTAAAGCTAAGCTGTACGACTCTTGCCCGTTATCTATATTCATACAACAAATTCCTCCTCTTCTTCGTTATCGCTGTTAAAATTGTCTGGATTGTTTGCGTCCAGGCTATCGTCCCAATCATCATCTTTTTTACCGCTTTCCGGGGATGGGGTAGAGTAGCCATACATGATTAAATTTTCGTAACTCATTTCATCAAGTATGTAATCAATGGAAACGCCGAGGTTTTTCGACATTCCGAGGATTACAGCCCAGATGCTGTCGTTTTCGTTTCCGCTTTCTTTGTTGACCTTAGTATGTTTGCCTCGTTCAGGGTAGTTATAATGCTGAAAAAAAAAGCGACGTGCTGCATTCCGAGCGCCTCTGATATGAGCTTTAGCAGTTCTTCATTGCTGCAATTGTCAAGTAGTTCCTTTGAGAGCCGTTTCCGGTTGTCAATCTCCACTTTTTCTACGTTCTTAATCAGGCCAAACCACTTCTTTTTTACGACCTCTTTTGTTTCAATAAGGTTTTTGCGTCCGAGTATGAGAGTCGCGGCAATATCTCCTATCATTTCGCAGTCTTTCGCGTACGCAAGGATATATGTTAATACTTCATCATTCCCTTTGATGAACGGGGCAATAGGGAGCTTGGAGATATATTTAGACACCTCAATTATTGTCCCTGATGTAGGACGGGCAATCGTGTATGTTTTCCCTCCGAGGTCAATATTATATGGCTCTTGAAGGATGGTGTCAGAAACTTGTTTTTCTACTGTGTCCATAATGAAGGATATTATAAATTATACAGGAATGTAGTTTGACCACCAACCACAAAGGACGTCTTTCCGTTTGTCAACCGTTTACGCAGTTGCCGCCTGGGTAACGGTAACGGTTTTTTCTTTCCCGTCAGCCGTAATTTTCACATTGGCAGTTCGTTCTGCTCCGGTATTGGCTGTTACTTTTACCGTTACAACCTTTCCCGATACTGTTACAGTACACCAATCTTCGGATGATTGTGCAGTGACAGCCCCGGAAGATGTTACGTTAACCTTCTTACCGGCGACATCTGCGGCATTGGTGAAGCTCAAAGAAGAAACATCAACGACCAAAGAGCCTTTCTTTCTGAATTTTGAATACCAATATCCTGCATCTCCTTTCAGAATTTCAAAAGTCAAGTCGGCGAAGTCGCCTTCTTCTTCTGACCAACCTGGCTTGTAGGTAATTGAACATTTAGGGGCTTTGATACCTTTAGCGCCAATGTTTTTCGGAGTTACCTTTACTGACCAATCACCTTCCACTACGTGTGTTTGAACTTTGAGTTCTTCGGCATCAATATTACCCAGACCGAGGCGCTGCAAAAGTTCGTCGTCCGGCTCGATAACCCTTGTTGTAAGGGAGTAGCCGCCTTCAAGCTGCTCTTTTGCTACCGTTTCCCCTCCGGTGGCCTTTGCCTCAAGCACATCGCCGTCGGTGGCTTCAAGGGATGATGATTTGTCCTTGATTGTGCCAATACTTTCGACGGAGGTTGCGAATGTATCACCGTCGCCAGTTGTGCCGATTTCAATCTGGCATTTTGACCAGGACATAATTCTTTTTTTCATATCCTTTAATTATTAGAATGTTATACGTTTAAAATCAATGCAAATGCTAACAAAATGCTGATGAATGTTTTCTGTTTTTGTTGTTTCCGGAGCTTCTGATAGTTCAAAGGTGTATTCCTCAAAGAGATATTCATTTAAGGCTTCCTCAATCGCATCTGCGAGGGCTTCAATCTCTTGCAACCGTTCTTTTGCCGGCATAAGGCAACCGGAATTGTTGTCAATATCCTTTACGTAGATGTTTATGCGGGCACGTCCGTTTTGGATTTGCTCTGCATCTCCGGCGGGAATAGCAATAACAGCATCCTCCGTTTCGGCGTCGACAGGTCTACAATCTTGCATATAGACCGTCCCTGCGATTTTTCCGGCAAGGAATATTTCAAGCACATTGAAAACGTCTTGTTCGATTTGAGATGTTCCTTTTTTACTCATCTTCTTTTAAATCCTAAATCTTTAAGCATTCTTGGAACTAATTTTTTTGCAAGCATTTCAGAACTATCAAGCACATTCAGTCCCATCTTTTCAACATATCTTGCGTAATTCATTCCGGCTACGACAATGAGCACAATACCCTTTGAATTTTCCGAAATAAGCCTGCTCATAAACTCGCTCCCCTCTTTTGCCCCTTTTGTCGCCGTCGGCTTTACCGCCTCAAAAGAACTCCTCTTTACAACTTTGCCGTTATACAGGACACAATACCCGGTTGAACTTCTAAGGTTTCCGGTTTGGTCTGTGTATTTTCGGTTTATTCTTGCCTCCCTGATACATTCAAGTCCTACAAAATCAAGCTTTATAATCAGGGCTTGTATCTTGCGTCGCAACAAGTCGTCAAGAAACTTCTTAGCTTGGTTCCTGGGAGAAAGTCTTTTTATTGGCATGTCATACAGTTATTTGTATGTTATCAACAGCGTCGAGAAATAGGATGCCTTTCTGGTATGCGGTGTATGTTCCCAGGGGATTTCCTCTCATATCTTTCAATAGGAATGTGCACGGTTCAAATTCTTGCATCTCGATTAGAATAATGTATGCCGCCTGTGTAAATTTACCATCGACATAAATACCCCTTTTTTCGTAGTTGTTTACCTTGAAATTGCATGGAATAGGCTCGCCTAAAGAGCTTTCAGCCGCAACGGGCTTTCCGTCTTTATATCCGCCTCCTGTTTTTGAAACGATTTGCAATATTCCGTTTTGGATTATCATCTAAAAATCCTCCCCCTGATAACCGTAGTAGCTACCTTTTGAAACGGCATCCTCATAACCTAAGCCTTTGCGGATTTTATCAGCTTTTGCCTTAAAGCATTTTTTTTCATACTCTGAAAAAGAATAGCTAACGCCCAACTGAGAAACGCTTGGAGCCTCGGAAAGAAAGTCATACAACATCGCTTTCGTAAGTAGGAAATTTTTTCCGTTCCGAGTTTCATTTGTCAATTCGTCAGACGGGTTCAACCCGAAACTATCGGCGGCGTCATCAATTACAGACGCCGGAACCGGATAGTTTGATAAACTTTTCAAAGATTGAAATATAGTGCTCATGGCTTTTGCTCCTATTTTCCGTCATTCCAAGTCGTATTCATTGTATTGATGAATACAAGTGATTTACGACCTGTTAATGCAGGTTGAACATACGCCTCTGCCATCGTGACCTCAAGCATTGGGTTTACGTCAGAATAAACGGTCATTTTGTAGTATGACCCCTGTGTCTGGATTGCGTCAGTCGCTTTCAGTGTCGGAACCGGCTTGTAGTAGGTGTACCCCAAACGAGGTTCTGCGGAGAGCGTGCAAACGTTTTCATTCCAAGGCTTAACAGTGTCGCGGCTTCCGTCCTTGTGCTCAATCGTAACATAAGTGTCAATAATAAGCACCTGCGGGGCTTTTTTCTTGCGCATGTAGGCATTGATGCTGTCAATACTTACATCGTCAATGCTTTCCAATCCGACAGCCTTCAAGATTACTCCGGCGATGCGTTTGATAGTCTTTTTCTGTGAGCACAGATAATCAAATGCGGCCTGTTCCATGATTGCGTACTGCGGTTTCCGGCCTCCCTTCTTCCCGACAATCTTTTGGCCTTTCATGATGTCACCCAAACCGTCAGCATTTTCGGCATCATCCCATTTGGCGGTTACGCCAATAAAGTTTTCCTCCGGAACGTTGAAGTTGATTTCGTCCTGTTCCGCCATATCACCGTCGATTTTAGAGTTCAACACCTGCTTACCGGATGAGCCGATACGCATTGAGTCGACTTCTACACGATAATCCATACCGTCGTTGCAGAACTTTACATCATCGTAGACCATATCAACGAGGTACAGGGCGGTGGCTTTATCCTCTGGGTTTGCAGCCGCTTTCGCTTGCAGGTCATTGTACTCGTTGATTTCGATTTCGTCTTTTTCACGAGAAACGGCAATCTTTCCAAGAGAACCCGACCAGGTTCCGACCTTTTTGCGCGTTTTCTTTGGAGCTTTCGTATTGAAAGCAACGCGATCGGCGGAAATTGGAATACCTTCATCTCCCTCGATACCTTTCAAGTCAAATTTAGGAGTGTATTTCAACGGAAAAAGCTGACGCCAAGCCAGTCCCAAACCGGGTTGATAGGAATTTACCTCCAATTCCAAACCTGGTTGGTCAATTTCAAATAAAGGTGCATTCATTGCTCCCATGATTATACACGTTTAATGGTTGGTAACATGGCTTCAATATCTTTTCCGATACAAGCCGTTTCTTTTCTCACATTTGCGCCGTTGATAAGGCGAACGGGCTGTTCTCCCTTTCCGGCGAAAATCATATTTCCCAGAATATAATCCGGGGTATAGATTGGCTCCGCTTCTGTATCACTCGCAGCTTTCGCCTGATACAGAACTTCACCCTCTGCTATGGCAATACCAAGGGAAACGGTTACAACATCTTTGTCTTTGGACGTTGCGTCTACCTTTGTGCATTTTACGCCTTTCTTTCCATATGCGATAATGTCGTTTACTGCGACACCGCTACCTTTCGCGATATTGATTGTGGTATCGCTGGCTCCAACCGCAGAAACAAGGCGATAGCCTTTGATAACAGCGTATTTACCATTAGCATTCAATCCAACGGCGGTTGTTTCCGGGGCGTTAAACCCTGGCTCTACAACGAGGCCACCCGCTGGCTTTTCAGCGAAAACCTGCTCAATCCTGATAGGTTCCGGCGCTTCGGCTCCGTTGTACGAAAATCTGTCTTTCATTACTGTTGACCATTAGTTTGTTTGCAACCCGACTATGGCTGGGGGTGCAGTTTCAGCCTTTCTCGCTTCAACACGTGCCTGTACGAGTGGATTAGGTTTTACCTCTTCCTGCGTTTTTCCTCCGCTTTTGGGTTTTCCAACAACGCCCTCTTTGGCAACAATAGATGATGATATATCCTCAATATCTGGGGTAATATCCTCAAGCCATTCCTCAAAATCGTCGTCAGTTTCAAAATTCATTCGGGAAAAATCCTTTTCGTAACGGTTCTTGAGCTTTTCAGGAGCATCTTTGAGTAAATCGGTCAAACGAGATTTTCGGGTATCAGCAATTTTTTCGCCTTTGATTGATGCAATCTCTTTCATCATAGCTTGATTGCTTTTGATAAGAGCTTTCAACAAGGTTTGCGTTTCGTCGCCTTTCCCGTTTCCTTTTCCTCCTTTAGGGGCATTGACAACTACGTCGTTATCGTCGTCCCCTTCTCCCAAATCATCCATATCCGCATCGTCAGCGTCCTCTGGCTTAATCCTCTTGCCGTCTTTCAGGCCATGTTTTTTTTCATAGCTTCCAATAGCCTTTTCTTGAGCTTCTGTAACTCTGCTATCAGAATAGCTATCAATCACTTGTTGTAGAGTAAGCTCTTCAACGGCGGTCGTTGCTTCCTCCTCTGTTTTTGCAGTTTTCGCCAGCTTAGCGGCTATCCTGTTCAATACTTTGTCGCTTATCCCCTCAAATTTGGTTTTCAGCGAGTCGAAAATAAAACGTTTTAAGCTCATAAAATCAACTGATTAGTTTATGCAAAACTAATAATTACTACAAATATGCTTACAATGTAAGCTCTTTATTGGTGTTATTTAACTATTGAAACGAAAGTAAATAACTCGAAAGGTTTATAAAAAATACGGGAAAAGTATTGTTATTTTAAAATAACTCGCTATATTCGCCATATGTTTACGATGTAAGCACTTTAACGTAAATTCACAACAACAATGAGAACGAAAAGTATTTTGAGCTACACTACATCTTTCATCAATCGTAATTTCAGATTGAAAGTTTACGGAAGAGATGCGAACGGGAACCGGATTAATAAGCTGGTCGGTGTATCAGGATTAATCGAGCTAATAGGAGAAGAGCTTTTGAATAAGTTTGTCGGTCGCGCTATAAAGGCCGGGCTTGACAAGGTGGTTTGCAAGCTTCGTCGTGGATTGCAAGTTTCATTTTACATCAAGTAATAATTTAAGAATATACGATTATGACAAAAGAAGAAGTTTATAAACTGGCAACAGTTGAGAATCCTATCATCAACGATAACGGTAACAGAATAGAGTTTGCCAATGGCGACGTATATGCAAAGCAGTCTATCACTAATTTGTATCGCAAAGTGAAAATTTATTTTTAATCCGGTAGCCTTCTGGCTACCATATAAAAACAACGATATGGGAACAATCAGTGACAATCGCGGTTGCAGCGTTTGCGAGGCCGGAAAAGAAAATTACACAACCTTCTCAACAAGGTTAGGAAGAAAGCAGGTAAAACGCGTACAGTACGATTACAGAACCCCGGAAGGCGATTTGTTTTCCTGCGTAGGTCAATCATTAGACGACTGTCGCCGGAAGCGTGACGAGTGGTTAGCAAATCAATAAAGGTAACGCTCCGCCCAACCAGCGGGGCATAATTCACAACAACATGGAACATATTTTATTATCAAAAAAGAACTATCATCGTGCGTCAAAGGTGGTTAATGTAGAAAATCAGGAACAGGGCGAATTTCTCTTTAATTGGAGAGATAAGAAGTTGAGTGATAATTTAATGCACTGCGACTATGCGCATACCGCAATTCGCATATCTGACAACGAGGAAGTTATCATTTATGACAAAGACTTAGGCTCTTGGGCTGTAACGGATTGGAAATACAAGGTTAACCTTGAGGAACTTTGGAAATGTGCTTGCGACGCTTTTTATTCTACGAGTTTCAGCCCGGAAGAACGCGGGGCATACTACATACGGACGTATGAGGAGGAGCTAAACGCCGACATTGAAAAGATGCCGGAGGAAGAAAAAGAGCGCTATATTTCCAAGTACAAAGAATGGGTTCAAATATTATTCAATAAGCATTCTCGCATCATGAGCGCCATGATAACGGGGCCGGCACGTTTCCCGACAAGGCGAAATGAGAAGATGAACAATTATTATGAAAATGCTGTCAGTGAATTTAGAGCATGGAGAGAAAAAGTGCTCAAGGCGATAGCTCGTAGGATAGAGGACGCAAAGCCGGAAGAACAAAAAGCAGATGAAGAATGGTTTTCTGTTAAAAGTGAAATTGATAACATCGCATCCACGTTGAAAGACATTGATACGGGGGCAAACAAATATAGCTATCGGCCTTTGTTTGTGTCAAGCCTGTATGGAAGACTGGAACGAATGGCTAATAATGGAAAAGCTGATATAATAGTTAAGTCAACCGAATACATTAAGGAGCTTAACGAAAAGCTGCCGAAGCCAATATTTACCAATCGTCATAAATTCTGGAAACTCGCTGAACTTGCTAATCAATCAATCGTAAGGCAGGCCGAAAGAGAGAACCAAGAAAATGAGGAAATACTTTTCGATGGTGGCCGGGTAATAAAAAACTATTCCGAGGACAGGGTGCAGATCGTTTTCGACACAAAACCGCAGCCGGACGTTATTTCAAATCTCAAGCATAATGGCTTCCGGTGGTCTCCTCGCTTTTCTGCATGGCAACGTCAGTTGACGAACAATGCTTATTACGCTGTTACTCGTGTTATTTCGGTTACTATTGAACAATTGAAAGGAGCGTAAAAATGGGAGTAGCTTGTGTACAAGACATATACGGATGCGATACTTGTAAATCTGCATCGGATGAATACGGAAGGGGCTGTAAGCATGGAATGTTATTTCCTCTGCTCCTCCTTATGGCAAACAGTAAAAAGTGCGAAAACTATGAGCTGGACATAAATAAAGTAGAGCTTCTTTTGCAGAGAAAAACTGAAAATAATACAAAGAAGGAATATGGCAGAATTTAATGAAAATCCCTTTTTGAAAATTTGTACTAATTGCAAACATTTTGTCTGTAACCTTTCAAAGTTTGATTGTAGAGCCGGGAATACAGATGTAATGATGAAATGGTGGGATGAAAATAAACATAAAAAATATTCAGAAGTAACAGGGGAGTTTAATTGTTGCGAATTTACTGACAGCATGAAGACTCTTGTCAATATGAATAATATTGCATCTGATATTTGAATGAGCTAAAATCTAATAAGACATGAATTTAATTGATGCTTGGGTAACAAAGGTTCAAGGAGAGCCTTATTACGAATACGACAAATGGTGGGTTAAAGTCGAATCTGTTGACGAAGGTGGAAACGGCACTAGCACTCTAATGTTTGAGACTAAAGAAGAGGCCGAGAAAGTTCAGCCAGGTTATAAATTTCAACATTAAAAAGAACTGAATCATGAGTAAATATACATCAAAACAAATTGCCGAATCCGATGATCTGTTTGAGAAGCAAATACATAAAGTCAGAAAGTTTTATTTGGGTCGTAATCCCGATAAAATGATGATGCTTGAAGAAAGAAAAGCTGTTATCAAAGAACGGAATAAAGGTCTTTCCCCGGAATATGATAAGGAATATTATTGTGGAACCTGCGGAGCTAAAGACGGTGCGGAGCATCCTAAAACCGGATATTGCTTTCACTGCGATACTGACAACTGGATTTCAAAGAATAACTAACAATTAAAAATAAATGAGTTATAAAGTTGGCGATATAGTCCCTTACCGGAACACAAGGGGCAATGTAAAGTATGCGAAGATAACCTCTTTTAAAACGGTTAGCAATGGAGATGTCTGGTTTTATGGAATTGATACTGTCACGAAAGCCAATGTGTGGTATCCTGTGCATAAATCCGAAACATTGGCTGAATATCAATTTAAGATAGGCGATGAAATTATTTGTATTGAAAATATGGGGCGTGAAAACGAATTAACCATAGATGAAACATATACTATTTTAAGTATTGATTATTCTGATTTTAAATTTGATGGTACTTTTTTAGTGAGTATTAAAAATGACGAAGGAGATATTTGTGATTATGGGGGAGTAAGATTTAAAACTAAAAAAACATGAAGTATATCTTACTAATGTGCCTGCTGTCCATACTTGCCGGGTGCACCTCTCAGAGAAAAACAATTTCAAGTAAGCCGAACCGGTTTACTGAACAGTTTCAACAAGCGGATTCCGCTTTTAACAAGCAATACGAACTAAAATGATCAGAGCAAGATTTTTTGTAAATAAGAAAGAGTGCAAAGATGATTATCGTCCATTGAGATGGCCTCTTCAATATCCCTACTGGTGCACTGGTGAGAACGACAGCTATTTTGTCTTAGTAGCCTACATCGGTAGCATTGAAGAGTTGAATGGTCTATGGCCAGAAGCATCCAATATAGAGTGTGAAGAAGTAGATAAAATCGTCTTTTCGGATAGGTTCCCGAAGCCCGATTGGTACAAAACTAAAAATAAATGAGCTATGGTGATTACATGGTTTTCATGCGGAGCAACGTCTGCCGTCGCTTGTAAGATAGCATTGAGCTTATATGATGATGTCCAGATCTACTACATAGATACCGGCTCCGGGCATCCGGATAACGCCCGTTTCCTTGCTGATTGTGAACGCTGGTACGGCCAACCGATCCATACTATCCGTAGCGACAAATTCAGTTGCGTGGCTGATGTACTTCGGAAAGGTTGGATCAATAGTGCGCATGGTGCGGCTTGTACGCTGGAGCTAAAGAAGAAAGTTCGGTATAAGTTGGAAAAAGAGCTGAAAAAGTGGGACGGTCAGGTCTGGGGCTTCGACTTTGATCCGAAAGAAATAAACCGGGCTATCCGGCTAAAGCAACAGTATCCGGAAACGAAACCTCTGTTCCCGCTTATCGAACGGCAGATTACGAAACCGGATGCAATGGGGATGCTTTGGAAAGCTGGTATTGAAATCCCTGTCATGTATAAGCTGGGTTACAATAACAATAACTGTATTGGCTGTGTGAAAGGTGGTATGGGGTACTGGAACAAAGTACGGAAAGACTTTCCTGAAGTATTCAGCGAGGTAGCCAAGATCGAACGGGAAGTTGGGGCAACTTGTCTGAAAGACGATAAAGGTAGAATATACCTTGATGAACTTGATCCGAAACGTGGCGATTCAGTGAAGGAAATTGTACCTGATTGCTCGCTTATATGTCAGATAGAGTTTCAAGAGATAATCGACCGGCAAGTAGATCGGGTGATAAAAGGAGAAATTAGTATTAACGATGTATCCTAACAAGGCTCAAACATAAAAAATAACGAGCTATGGCAAATATATTGACTGAAGGTGCAGAAATGCTGACGAGTTCGCTTGTTTGGGGAGGAAGGATGACGTTCGACCAATTAAAGGAATTGGATTGGCTGAAAAATAAGTCAGACTATGGTATCAACTTATTCATCCAAGAAGCTGAAAGAAGGAGATGGATAGGAACTATCGACAAAGAAGGAAAGCCTACTGTTTATTATGCTACCAGTAAGGGTCGTAAAATGTCAAATGAAAGAGAGTAATAAAAAAGCATTGATATATGAGAGCAAAATCATACATAATCAAAGTAAAATTCCCCGGATTGGTCGAGGGGGAGAGGGAGCATTATTTCGGTTCCCTCTCCGCTATTTACGACAGGTTTTCCCCTGCTCAAATTGGCTGTGGTCTGGAAACGCTTTGGAAAGCTAAGATTGAACCGGGAAAGCCCAAACGGGCAAGGCGTTGCGTTATCTCTAAACATGAACTTTTCAGGAAAAGTCAGAGGAGTAAAGAATATAAACAGTAAATTAGGTGGTTGAATTTTAAAATTAAATTGCTATGATTGACACAAACGATTTAAAATTAGGTAATTATGTGGCTTTTGAGAAATCAAACGGCTCTTTTGAACTTGTACAAGTTAATTCTGTATTTCGGTCTGGAATAAGTTTTGACGGATTTATAAGGGAAACCGGAAATCCTGATTATCCATACGAGGTGAAAATAAAACCCAGAGAAGAGCTTATGCCGGTACCTTTGAATGATAATCTTATTGCTTATGGTTTATGCTTAGTAAAGTACCCGAACAATGGCGAAACAAGGTTTTTCTTTTCAGGTAAAAGATCTACATATTTTCTTGGGAAAGACTATGAATCTGGAAAATATTTTATAGGCATTGATTTTAGAGGGGAAGTGATACATTGTGTAAATAATCTGGAATATCTTCATGAATTGCAAAATGCTTATTACTCAATCTATCGTAGTGAAATGGATATTATTCCGACATTGTTAGCCAAGAATTTATGAAAACGATATTCGATTACAATGCAACCCCGGAAGAGCAGGAACGAATTTTGGGAGGCGTTCAGGAGGCGGAAACGTATCGAAAAGGGCTTTCTGGTGACGCTGCCAATCTTCATCTCGCATACCTGTTCGACGGAAGAGGGGACAAAGGAAAAGCAGCCTATTTCGCGAATAAGCTGCCCCCGATGGAGCGACAGGATTTTTACCGGACGTTGAGCCACAACCCTGTTCAATCATAGCAGGTCGGCGAAAGATGAACGGTTTATATTCATCATCAACTTGTGGGCGTTCTTTACGCCGTTACTTTTGAGATAATCTTCAACTTTGAGCCATATGTTTTCGTATGGCTCTTTTTGTATTATATCCTTGAAATATTCGTAGGCGTCATTTTCTAACAATCCGTACTTATCCAGTATCGACCGGAAATTTTTAACGTATGTACTATATCCATAACCTCCGGAAACGATTGCCTTTTGATTGACGGCTTTCCCTCCCAGCTTTTCGACAAACAGGTGATAACTTTTCCGGGCGCAGAACTGATTAATCAACTCCATAGCGGTAGTTTTAAACGGGGTTACATTTTTAGCCTCCTTCCATCCGACAGCTCCGGCATGGCGTATTTCGTGCCAAAGGCTTTCAAGGGCATACTCCTGGTTGAATGTCAGCGCAACATCTTTGCTTATGGCTCCTATTGCTCCCTTTAGGCTTTCCGCCGGATTAAATGTACCATTTTGAGTGTAAAAAGTTCGGTTTGTTAGATGTATTCTGTTCCCGGCCTCTGAAAGATATTCCCCTTTCATGGAGTATTGGCGACTGTTGGCCATGAAGTAGTTCGTAACTGTCGATATTTGAACTCCCGCAAGCCCTCCGTAAAACTCTCCGCTGTTCTCGGATGCGTACTGGCGAATAATATCTTTCAGTTCTGCGTCTTTTATTTTGTCCGGGTTCTTTAATTCCTTAATCAGCTTTTGAACGCCTGTTTTCTCCTGGGTATTTGTAGACAACAGAGTTCTGTTGTCTTTTAAAAAGTATGGCAATGTTCCTCTCGCCTCCATCTTTCCGATGCGTTCCCGGTTATCCTTAACCCAGCCTTTAAAATTCCGGGGAGGCTCTTTGATTTCTCCCTTGAAGCGATAGCCGGAAACATCTTCGCCGTTTGCAATCATATTTGTATATTCAATGATTTCATCAATAGTTGGAGTTATCGGAACGGCAACGCAGCGGCATTGCGGATGCCAGCCAACAAACTTGAATGTTTTCGGGTATTTCCCCGCAAGAAGGTCGCAGATGTCAGTTACCGGGTGATTGTTTGACAGGACGATTTCAAAGCCCAGAACAATGTCGTTTTTGCTCCAATTTTCAAAATCAGCCTCATGGTAAGCCGTATTAATCTCGGTTCTGGTCATTCTTACCGCGTTTTTGTATGACGACCTGTAAACCCCTTGCCCCGGATGATAGCTTTTTGCCTTTTGAGATAAAACGAGGTTTCCGCGCTTATCCCTAACCCGGCGGAAGAGCTTTTCGGGCTGCTTTAGATAACGCCGAATATCCCGGCTTAATTCCGAGGCGCTTTTCCCTTCCCCCAGACCAATATCAAGAGCAAGCTCAAAATCTTCTTTTCCTTGCTCCATTATTCGCCATACGCGTTGCGACAGGTTCATTCCTGCAATTTTGCGGGATTGGAACGCTTTTAAAGCTTCTAAATTTCTTGGCTTAAATTGCGAAATTTGCTCTTTTGATAGTCCGGTTGAGCCGAGTATTGAGTCAACTAATTCCCCGTTCTTATCTGCGCTTAATTCCCATTCTTCGCGCGTCCCGTTCATTATGACTGTTACGATTTCGCCTTGAAGCCTGCGGAGTAATTCATCAACGCGCTTCTCCATCCCCGGAAAATCACTAAAGGAAAATGGCTTTTCTCCATCGAAGCCCGCAGCCTCTCCGAGTCGTACAATATCCTTTATGATTTCCCGGTACAGGGTTTCAATCTTCTTCTCGTATCTATCGAGATTGGATTTGTGTTTTTTATCAAAATTGCTCTTTCCGGTGGCCATCTTGTTTAGTATGTGGGTTCGCTAATACTTACGGCTCTTTCGGCGGCCTCCTCCCGTTCAATCTCCTTGATTTCTTCGTCTACGTCGTCAACCATGTTGAGATTGCGGACAGCGGTTCTGCGCGATACAATCTGCTTGCCTCCTGTTGCGTCGGAATTATTCTTGATGTTCTCTGCATCATCCTTGATTTGATAAGGGGTTATAATTACATCAACGTCAAGGCTATCAATCGCGCCGGAAAGCTTCGGGAACATCTTTTTCATGAAAGCTTTTACGACGTTTATTTCACGATGGAACACATCGAGCCAAACCCCGCTCTCTTCCGTTACCTTCAACTGGCCGTCTATAAAAATCATCTTCCGGCTGTCGGCTGACATAGGCATGGTTTTCATGCTTTCCGAACTCATGTCCGGTAACTGCAATTGAACAAAGAAGTTTTGCCGGATAGTTTCTACCTGATATTTGAGGGCGTCAATAGCTTGCTCCCAGGTAGCGTAACCGGCTTTTGCGTTGCTCGGATAGCGCAGAACGTTCCTTGCGGTTGTATCATCGTCCGGTTCTCCTCCGAACTTAACATGTTCATCTTCATCGCAGAACACAACCCAGCTCGGCTTACTGTTTTTGCGCAGGTAATTACCATTGCGGGAAAGTGACCATTCCGCCTCAAAGACGTTTTCGCTTTCATCCTCCCAGATAGGCTCATCTCGATACCCATAAACACCGGCAATCTTTTCAATCTTAATGTCCTCACGCATCTCCTCCGTCCACTCTCCGCTTTTTCCATACTGAACCCAACGGATATGCGCTGTATCGGTATAAGTTTCAAAGTAGATGATTTTTTCTTTATTTATCTCTCGAGTGTACTGAATAGACAAGCCTATCATGTCGTCATAATCATCAAAAAGAGGATAAAGCGAATCTCCTTTCATCGGGGAATAAGTTTTGCAACGCAATTTGAGCTTACTCTTTTCCCCCGCATACATTACGTCCTGCTCTTGGCTGTACCAGATTGTTGCAAATTCGCATGAGGAATACAGGTATCGGCTGCGTTCAAAATTTACGCTGTTGATTTTGTTCTTTTTAAAAATCGCTTCCATTATCATAGAGGCTTTCTTCTCTTCTTCCGACTTAGCGTTGTATTTGCGTTTAACTGGAACGCCAAAGGCCAGCTCTGTCATACGCTTAACAGCCAGTTTCTGCAAGCCCAGGGTTATGCGGGTCATTTTGATTACTTCTCCCTTTTTACTAACCCTGTCGCGGTAGTTCTTGTCGGTCATTACCGGGTGCAGCTTCGGGTCATACTCTTTTTTCAACTTTGACCAAGGAGGGACAATTACCGTTTTCATTTTCAATTCGGTAATAATTTCGTCAGGCCTGCGCCCGCTTTCAATAATTTCGTCTATTGTTTTCATGTCGAATAAATATTAATACAGTTCATCTTCTAAATCATCTTCGTAGCTTCTCTCTTCAACTACGGCTTTCGCCGGATAGAAAGTATTGGCAAGGGCATCGAACTCGTCAGGAGAGAAGCCCAATCGTGCTTTTACATCTTCTTTTGGTTCAATGATTATCTTTCCGTCACTTCTAAAGCTCCATTTTATCTCCGTTGCTTCTTCGGCGAGCGTTCCGCCGGGAGGGAGCATGGCTCCCGTATTGTTATCTGGGTTCAGCCAGTCACGAACACACCAATACAGATATGATTTCATGTTGGCAAACTTGTATTGCCCGGTTATATCCGTCAAGTCTTTTCCTGATTTCGTCTTTGCGCCTTCGCTGTATTTACAACTAACCACATTCCTTTTATTCAATCCCATATCCTCGCAGACTTCCAGAGCGCGGGAATACACACCGGCGCCCTCTCCAATTGTATCAATCAGGGCGATACATCCGGTTCTGCGGGAAAGAAGGTTTATGATGTTTCCCGCAACCTTCATGTGGTCGGCCTTTCCTCCGGAGTTTTGCTTATTGAACTTTTCAACGTAGTTGTTGAAGCGGTAACAGTAGACGGAACAGTCACGCCCCATGCCGGCAACGTCGACTCCCAAACGGCAATAGTTCCGGTTCCCAAGATGGTATTTTTTCCAACGTTCCTGTGCGATTTCAATCCATTGCATGGGTATCAAAACATCTTCGTCAACTTTCGGGAATTGTCCAAGAACCTTCTTGCGGAAGAGGTCTGATGGCCGATACCATTGACCTTCAAAGAAAAAATCATCTTCCTCCGCCTTTACGTCGTCCTTTACGATAGGCTCACACCAATTTTCAACCTTATCAATCACCCAATCGTAATCGACCTGGCCGGGAATGACTATGCGTTTTTCGACAACATTAGGAGCGGTCAGACTATTCAGACAGAATTTTTTAAAGCGTTTATCCTTCTGGCTTTTGGCTGCGTATCCTACGGTTGTATTAGGGTTGAACACAAGCAAAAGTCGGGAGTTACCCTGCAAGTTACCTTCGATTGCTCCAAACGTATCATCCATAATACCCGTCGCCTCGGTAACAATAAACATTGTGTTTACAGCATGGAAGCCAGACCAAGCCTCATGATTATTCTCGTCGGCCTTGAACCCGGTCAAGAACCATTCTTCGTTGTCGGTTCTAATGTCGTAGGCGTTCAATCTTCCGGGCAATTTAAAGCCTCGTTTCTTTGCTTTGTTGTAGAGTCGGGCGACTTCCGGTATCATGATGTTTTTTACCTGTCTGTCCGTTGGAGCGGTAAGTGCAACTTTCGTGTTTTCTACAAGCTCGCCGTATTCGTTCCACTTTACTGTTAGATAGAGAAAACTTGTGCCTATACAGGCGGCAACGAAGTCTTTCCCGCGAGCCGTCCCGGAGCGAACGGACACGAGTTTATTGTACTGCACTGCTGTTACGATTTCCTGCTGCTCCTTATCGAGTGTTACTCCGAATACGTCGCTAATGAATTTGTTCCAATCGTCGCGCCATGCTGCAAACAATATTTTAGCCTTTTGCCTTATTTCCTCGTCATTCCTTCTCATCCTCAATAATCCCGGTCTGCATCAAGAGTTGTTCAAATGATACATTGCCTGAAATCTCTCTTTTTTCCGGAGCGTACAATCCAAGCAATTTCCTACGCTCAATTAAAAGCTTATGTATTATATCGAGATAGCGCGGGTCACCGTAGCAAATAATCTCCTCTTTCTGTTGTTCTACTTTGACGGTGACAACCTCTCCGTTATCCTCTCCGCTTCCTGGTACTCCTTGTTGTTTGGCCTTTTTGCGCTCGTAATCGGTTTTTGATTTATCCCAAGCCGCCCAAGCTTCTTTGATAAGGTCGTCAATCCTTTGAAGTTCCAACTGCAAAGCCAGGTCAATGTTCTCAATTCTCGTTTCCCTCCATTCTTCCAAAAGCCTGTTTACGTCCTTGCTGACAGTACGGAGAGAGTAGGAGGATAAGTCGAGCCTTGTCATGACCTCCTCGCGAATATCCCGGTACGAATAACCTTTCTTGTACAACTCGGCGATTATGTCGAGCCGGACAATTTGCGCTTGCCGGTAATCCTTCATCTTTTTTTTCCCCTGTTCAGCCATGCTGTTAATCCTTTCCTGTATATTGGTAAATCAAATCTTTACAATCGTCTTTCCCGACAGGCTTCAAAATACCTTCAAAAAGTTTGTAAGGGGATTGGCCTGCTTGTGGATTATTCCAGAGCCAGCGCATATAGTCAGCCATTGTCATACCTTCAAATTTCGCCCGCCTTTCCGAACTGTTACAGTTGAACCCTTGTGCACGTATCCACTGAAAGCCACTGACCAGCTTTTCAATATCTCCTTTTACGTCGGAATAGCGGACAACCCCGTTTATCTTGGCAATCTGCAACGCTTCGCACCATTGTCCCCGGCTATAATTCCAGTCGGGAGGAAGGCCACAGCAAGAACCGTTACAGCACATCTCTTTGAAATGAGCATCTGACACATAAAAGCGCATCCCGACCTCTTCGCAAAGGTTTTTCATGTTGCGCAAAAACGGTTCCTTAACTTTTCTGTTTAACCGGAGATAGCCGGAGGAAACGCTATATTTTCGATAGAACTCCATGACATCAAAGCCGCAAAGCTCGTTGAATGTAGGCATGAAGCTTTTTAGCGTCGGAGAGCGTTGCTCTACGCAAAAGAACTCCGTTGACATAGCACTCGCGCCCAGGTTTGCCGCTTCGCGAATAAGGTTGAGATACGTCGGAGTGCTTACCCCGATAATAAAGGGACGGAGCCGGAGCGTGGCTCCTCCCGCATCGGCTTTGGCAATACGTTCTATTGCTTTCAGGCGTTCTACGGGAGAGGGGACGCCTTTTTCTATGATATGAGCTTTTTGCTCGTCCAGGGTAATAATTGAAAACTTGAAATTCCAGTTCTTTTGTCCCCGTATAAGTTCCATGTATCGTTCATCCTCCGTAAACCATGTTGATTTAGTGGAAAAACAGAGAGGGTAATCAATCTCCTTAAAGAACTTCAATAACTCAAGCGTAACCCCGTTTTTTCGCTCAAAGCCGTCGAATTGGTCTGACAGTCCTCCCCATTGCATGACTTTTCTGTCTTTTATGTACTCTTTGAATTGCCCGCCGTATTGGTCTGGGTTAGAGAACATCTTTTTTACATGGTTGACAGATACGCTGCGAACATCTTTGTGCAAATAGGCTTCTTTCGTATCTCCAACAGCTCGCTGAAACTGCGAAAAACAATACAGACAACCGAATGAGCAATTGCTATACGTGTCAAATGTCATAGGCATTGAGCAATCCGCTATTTCGTTACTCCATCTTGGGGATTGGTAATATTTTTGTGGCATATCTTTTTTTTATATTGTTACTGAATAAATTCATCTTCCCATGCCGTTTTGCAAATGAGATTGTAGACGCTCTCAAGTTCTTCGTCAAAGGGGATATTTCCGGTATCGTAACATTGAACAGGAACCCCGATTTCAGCCCATTTCTTTGCAGCTCTCAATACGTTTCTTTGCTTTGGCAAGGTCTGAGGACTGCAACCCCTTTTCCCTCTATCGAGTAATCTTTGATGGATGATTGCTCCGGGTGCATACAGAAACACAATGAGATACTTTTGCGCTTGAAACATGGCGTTAATCAGGTTATTTCCGAACGTGTCCAAGTACGAGCCTTCGCAAATTATAACCTCTGATGTTTCAAGGCCTCGTTTTACGACAGCCGGAAGAACCCTTGTGCAGTTGAACGCATCAACGCCACCGTAACGGCTTTCATCGGAATATCGACCGGCAAAGCAAACCCGCCTATCTCGGCAAATGGTCAGCTCTTTTGTCGTTTCTTCAATTCCTCCGAAAAGGCCTATGAGAGCTTTTGCGAGCGAGGTTTTCCCCACGCTGTTTGTTCCGGTAATGAATACACATGTTTTCATGGCAAATACTGTTTTTGATAAGTTTCCGCCCGGAATGTCCAAAGCGGCTCCCAGTTTATTTCTGGTAATTGCTCCTGCATCTTTTCGATTTCCTTTCGTCCTCGCTCTATGTAGTAGCCCACCCAGCGTTTGCCGAGTTTATTTTTCTTGTATGCGCAAAGAGTTGTTTCAATGCTCCACAGGCTTTTGTGGCGCGGGTTTATCGGGAGCCGGTTTATTTGTCCGCTAATAAAAGCAAGCCCTTTGTTTAAGTACTCAATTTCCGCTTTCGTCGCTTTCCTCCCATGTCTTCCAGTATAGGCCACATCTTCCAAACCGAGAGCGAATACAAGCCCGTTCCGGCTACTTTCCGCTTCTCTTAGGTCAAGCCGGACGGCTATGTCAATCCCTGCAACAGTATGGAGTAATTCGGAATATAGGAACATGGTAAAACGACCAAACAAAGCAATTCGGAAGTTCTTCAAGAGATAGTCATACCGGGAGTACGGGTCAATTCCGGGAGAGATTGCCCTTGTTATGGCTACGTGTTGCCGCATACTTCCCTGGCTCCATCGAAATACGAAATTTTGATATGAAATAAATGCCTCCACAAATTGGTTCTTTGAACGAACCCAGGCTCTATCTGTTTGAAATATCAATTTGTCGCGGTTCTTCTCCCACCAGACTTGCAGAACCCTTATGTCTACATCTTCAAAGCGAGGAAATTGATTAAACATGTAGTACGTTGTAGCGACGCAGTAATTTGTACTGAAAAGGAAACAGAGCCAGCAACGCTGTTCAGTGTCCAAATCGAAACGCTTGCAGATATATTGCAATGCCTCGACCTGCGGGTCAATGTCTAAAGCCCTTGAGCTATCAACGTGATACTGTATATACTCGTTAATTCGGTTCATATTGGGAGTTATTTTTATTAGATTTTGCGTTTTAGGCAACTTCTGGTATTGACTTGACCGATTTATCGGAACAAATAAGAAAATGCCAGAAATCGCCTAAATTTGCGCTTTGTGCTTTTATTGTAAGCATATTGCGTGCAAAAAAAATTATTCCTCAATGTTTTCTTCCGGCTCTCCGATGATTTCCTCCAACCGATAAACGACCTTGTCTATCTTCTCCATTCCGAGCAATGCGAGCAAGTCGTAAAGGCGTTCTCTGGGGTAGGAGATAATAATTCGCTCCATCGCTGTATCATCGTCTCCTTGTATTTTGGGGAGGTCGTCGGGATTCAAATCAAGGCCTTGAAGCTCCTGCGGGAGATTTGAGAAAGAGCCTTCCCCGTCGTCCTCGCTTGCCGCAGGAGGAGCCGGAATATCGGAGGCGGAAGATGTGGACGTTGTTGTATCTGGGAAAACTTTCGCCATCGGAGGCGTTACCCAAACATCCATAGCCCAATCGTCAAGCTTTTTTGAGTCGAATTGGTTTGCCAGGGCGTCGTAGTCCCATTGTCCGAAACTTACATTGTCCTTGATGATGAATTGCTTGCGCTCTTCCTCGGTTAGTTCGGTGGCCTTGATGATATAGGCAAAAGGGTTTTCAAGCCATTTTCCCCACCATTCGATGAGTTTGCTTTGTTCCCCTGTGCTTTTCTCTGCATAATCCGATAGCTCGGAAAGACGTTCGGCGATTTGTTCCGGCGTCATTTTGGCAATTTCTCGGAGCGCATTTGTTCTCATGTTCCCGCCAAGGGCTTTCATTTTGTTGTCAACTACAGCCGGGCGCAATTCAAGCATTTTGGGAAATACGAGGATTGAATTAACGAGTTTAACAAATTTGTCTTTTGTGATGGTACGCGGATTTTCTGCATTAACCTTCACCTGCGATAGTTTAACCTGTTCTGTGTTCATAAAAATCAGTTTTTAGGCAAAAATATTAGAAAGTGTTTACATTGTAAGCGTTTACGAGCAAAAGAAACTCTTTTTAACTCGTTTTTATAGAAAAACCGGCGTAAACCCATGCCAGCAACGCGGCGTCCCGGCCTTCCTGATTTGTTCTACTGGTTATCCCGGTAAAATAGGCGAGTTCTTCATGAGTAATTTTCCGGTCTACTCCTTTCCAGAACTTAACAAGGGGTTTAACCTCGTCAACGTCTATCTGCCAGTGTCGACACATCTCAACGATTTTACGCCCTGTCTCCTGATTTCGTCCCGCCTGATTTCCTTTTGCGGCGGCAGCGGCTTTTGTGTCTTTGGGGTTTAGATGCCAATTGCCTTTATTCATCCATCCGGCCTCGACAACTACACGGAGATTTAACCCGGCAACTTCTGCCTGTCTTTTAGCGCATCTCAAATAATCCAGCAAATCGGGAAACGAGAGGGTTGTTATGTCAAGATTTTTGCTTTTGCAGTTCAGCCGAGCAACCCCGTTTTTTTCCACGTCTGGGTCAATCCCTATGATTATGTCCAGCTTTTTTATTCTTAAATTCATATAATTATCTGATAATCAATTATATACACTTGTTTGTGATCATTTACATAGAAAGAGAAGAAAAAGAGGGTAAAAAATCTCCCTTTTTCCTCCCCCCCCTATAATCCCCCCCCTCCCTTTTCCCAAACTACGGAGGTTTTTTGAACAATCTACTGCGTATTCTTTTCCAGAAAATAGGCCGCTGAAAACTGCGCCTTTTCTTGTAGGGTTTCAACCGGCTCTTGAACGTGCAGTATTCCGGTTTATCTTTTATCCTGATGTGTTCATACTGCATTTTATCAATCATCTCGTCCCAAGCTTCGTCAATCACTTCAACGGTTTTAACTCCGTCCAAAGTCATAACTTTCTTTTTCATAGCTTGCCCTCCAATTCTTTCCCTGTAATGAACCTGAACAGATTCTGCAGTTCATGTACGCTCTGTATTTCGTGGAAGCGGGTGAGATACCCGGTTTCATACTCAAATGCAAAATGCTTTTGAAAATCGCCCATAACGCCCGGATAGGTGAGTACAAAATCAGAGTTGTTAACGTCAATCCCAATGTAGCCCTTTTTGTAATCCTTGTTGAAGCCAAACCGCAAAAGGGCGCTTTCTGTCAGCGGAACGGGTTTTATATCCTCCGCCTTAATGCTCGTTCTGAAAACTCCATTGGAGAGTTCAATTTCTTCATCATCCCGGCTTATTCCTATGACGCAAAATCGACATTCTGCGTTCGGGTTCAATCTATCCCATCCGGGAACCTGGATGATGTTGTTTAACCTTAATTCGTTCTTGTTTATCATAGCTCAATCCTCCTTGTCTTTTTTGTAGCGATAGTTGTTTATTTCAATCAGCTTAGTGTTCATTAGCGCATTCGCGATAATGGCAAGAAGTATCATTGAACCGAGCCAGTGACAGAAGTCGGTAAAAATAAATCTCAAGATTTCAAGCATGATGTTTCTGTGTTAATGAGTTCAACTTCGGTGCACCTAATCCATGTATGAGGATGAAGGCAAACCGTATTATTATTTCTATCCAGGTCGGCAAGCTTGTATTCCTTGCCTTTATACCGGACGATAGAGCCTATTTTGGCCTGGGTTCTGAATACGTTTATTTTCATTTGCTATGTTCGTTGTAATAAATCATTTCTCTGTCCTCGAACATGCCTTTTGTTATGGCACTTTCAAGGCTATCAAACAGGTTATAGTTTTGTATCTGCATCTGTTTCTCCGTTAGGTCGCTGTAAAAATTTCGGAAGGCCTTCAATCCCTCTTGTATTTTTGCGAGTTCAGCTTTCTTTTCAACGCTTTGAAAAAGTGAATGCTTTTCAAAAAAGCTGTTTGCCATGTCAGAATAGAATAGCGCTAAATCAGCCAGTGATATAGTCAGTCCCATCGTTTTAGCGAGGAAGGAATTGAGAGTTTTGTTGCTCGATAGAACCTTGTAGGCCTCCTCTACGTTATCGGTCATGTTGAGCATTTTTTCAATCTCTTTTTTCTTTCTCATAAGCTCCTGGGCTTTAACGTAGTTCTTTGATCTTGAAAGCTTTGCAATCCCTCTGTCGCATGCCGCAATACACTCCTGCAGGTATTCCCGGCTCATTTTGTATTTTTCAGTTTTATCCATGTCTTAAATCGTAATTGTAGTTGTCGTAATCATCCGGCTCGTAACCGGGGTTATCTTCTCCAAAATCCATTATGCCACCTTCCTTTTTAGTTCAACCAGCCTTTTGCATAGAGCCTCGCAGAGAACGCGAGCCATGTTCACCTCGACAGCGTTTCCGATAAATTTTTTCTGGTCGGCCTGCGTTCCTACCAAAACGTAATCCTCCGGAAAACCCATGATACGTTTCAACTCAACTATCTTCAACATACGCATCTTTATGTCGACTATTCCATGAGCGGCCATAAATTCCTTGATTTTACGAACCATCGGGCTGTCGGTTTCGTAGACCTCAATAGCAATATCACCGGTTTCTGTAACCACCAGATACGGAGGCTTTTTATCCATTTTTGCTATAAGCGTGAAACAGGGGTTATCAATTCCGCAGCCGGAGGACGGTGCAAATTGAGGATTCATCAGATAGTGCCATTTCCGGTTGGCGGTTATTGTCTGGGCCGGTTCGTCGATTTGGCTCCCTACGTTACTGAAACTTGTATTCATAACCCAGGGTTTTACGCTCACAAGGTTATATTTCGGGTTGGCCGTTACGCAACCCAGAGGCCGGTCGGTTCCGGCGGGTTTGCTTTGTCCGAATTGTTGGTCAATAAACACCGGGGAAACAAGGCGCTGCTTTGGAACGGTTGTAACCGCCGGGCATGGCGCTTCCGGGCTCGAATGCTGTCCGCCTCCTGAATAGTAATTTGCCAGGGACAGAGAAACCAATGAATATCTGTCTTTCGTCAATAGGGTAGGGCATGGCGCGTTTATATCCTTCCCTGCGTCCCTGAAATTGAAAGAGCAAAGGAATTGAGGCGTAACGTAGTTGAACCTGTCTTTCGTCGGGACGGTAGGGCATGGCTCTTCAACTCCGGGAGGAACATGTTTCCCGGTTTTTCCGTTAATGGAGTTGTACTTCAACATCCATCGTTCTTTTTCATCGGAGCCGGAGCCAAAGCGAACCAGGCCGGCATATACTCGTTCATACGTCTTTTCGGATAACGGCTTTTTGCGCGTGAATATGCTTGTCCCTTCGTCGCTGAAATCGAGAACATCTTTAACGGCTTTCCATTTTTGACGGGAGCCGAACAGTGTGTTTTCGGCCTTTTTCGCGTGCGTAGGTGACGGGAAAACGATAGGCAACCCCTTCTTTGCGAAGATGCCAAAAAATCGCTTACGGCTTGTGTATGCGCCGAAATCGGCTGCGTTTAAAATCCTATGGCTAAAGTCACAACCGTATCTTTTCACGTTGCGAACCCAGCGCTGGTAGCTTTTCCCTTTGTCCATGCTGATAGGTTTCCCGTTTTCGTCAACCTCTCCCCATGACATAAACTCCTCGACGTTTTCAATCATGATGTAATCGGGTTCTATGGCTTCTATGTACCGGAAAAGATGTTCCGCCAGCGTTCTGCTGTCCGGGTTCCGAGCCTGTCCGCCTTTTGCTTTTGAGAAGTTGGTACACTCCAACGAAGCCCAGAGAACAACTGCCGCCTCCGGGTGTTCCTTGCGGCATTTATGCAGATGGGTTTTCAGCGGGGAAAGCTCAAGCGTGCGTATGTCCTCGGTGAAGTGCATCGCATCCGGATGATTTGAAGCGTGAGAAGCGATTGCGTTTTTATCGTGATTGACACAAGCGACAACCTTTGCGCATTTTCTCCCAAATATCCGAGCTTTTTCGACTCCTGTGCTGGTTCCTCCGGCTCCACAAAAGAGGTCAACATAAAGGGCGTCAATCTCTTCAATGCTTTGATAATTTACATTTTCGTTCATTTTGTTGTTGTGGATTAAGTTGTTATCGTCTAAGGCTTTCGCCTTTGAATTTCACTATCTTACAAAGTCTTACAATCCTGTCCATCGCCCGGACGCCGTAGCGGGTTTGTATCTTTTTCCCGTCCAGGTTGGTAGAGATAAAAACTGGTTTTACGCTTTTCTCTGCATCATCCAGAATATCGTTGAAAAGCTCCGTTTTCTCTCCGTAGTTGTTGAATTGCGGTTCTACGCCAATTTCGTCAATACAATACGACCACCTCCCGATAATTTCCTTGCGTCTTTCGACCAATTCGCGAGCAGAGAACGGCTTAACTATTTTCCCATATGCGAAATCAAATATCACAGGCACAACGCCTGTCAGAATAGTTGTTTTTCCTCTTCCGCAATCCCCAGTCAATATCAGCCCTTTTCCCTCGGTGTTTACCATCCAGTCGATGATTGTTTCATACTCTGGCAATTCCTGTATGGCCTTCGCTGTCTTGTCAACAGTCTGAAAGACCTTGTAGAAAAGTTCTTTACATTCTTCCCTTGTTCCAAAGGAATAGCTAATACTTTGTCTTTCAAGTTCAATACCTTGCGTTCTGAACTGTCTTATGACATCTTCAATCTTTTTTTCCATCTTCCGCCGCTTTATTGAATTTATCCAAGAAATAATCATTTTCAGGGTTGATAATTTGCCCCTCCCTTTGTCCTTTGGTTGTCCCTGTTTCTGTTCGGGAACTGGGAACAGCCCGGTTGTTATCATAGTTTCCTTCGTAGACTTTTACCCAGTTTTTGTCGTTTTCAAACACCCAGTCGAAACCGGCTTTCCAGCCCCTATTATTGTCGCCTTTCAAAAAATTGCTTGCTTGCATTTTCTCGAATAGGGTTTTCAAAACATTCATCCCGTTTTCTTCTCCGCCCATTTCCTCAAGGCGTATGCGAATTTTATTTTTACGGGCATCGGAGAGCTTGAATATTTTGGGATAACCCTTGCATGTTTCGTTCCATATTTCGACAATTTTTTGTGCTGGTAGAATATCCGGTTTTACGGGCTTTCCGACTGGAGGTGTCTTGGGTTTAGGCTCCCTCTTTGGTTTTGTCTCCTGTGAGGGGTTCTGCTCTGGTTTATCTTCCGGCAAAGAGGAACATAGGCGTTCTATTCCTGTTCGGATAGTTTCGAGTAAACCTCCTTCGCGCGTACGCGTATAGAGGCTCTTATCTTTGATAAGAGAAATATTATTTTTAATAATATTATTATTATATATTATATTATTCTTGTTTACGTCCGTTTGTTGTTCCGTCTGTTGTCCTTCCTGATATACCGTTTGATGTCCGTTTGTTGTACTATCAGTTGTATTATCTGATATACTATCTGTTGAGCCGTCTGATGTACTTTTAGTTGTATTGTCTGTTGTACTGTTATATTGGTACAAGTCGTAATTAACTATTGATATTAAAGTAATTAGGCGGCTTTTCTGTTGTACTATTTGCCCGCTCTTTTCAAGTTCTTCAAGAAAGCGCAGAACTTTTCCCCTTGACCAATTCCAACGTTCAGCCAAATTGTCTTTATTCTTACCTATTTGGCCTCTGCTAACTTTGACTTTATTGCCGCGAACATAGATGAAACTTTCTCCGCTATTAGCGATAATAAGCATATCAATCCATGCCTGCATACGGGTGAAAGGCTCCGCGAAATAAAGCGGGTTCTCGGTAATCTTTCTATGTATTTTTATCCAGCCGTCCATATTCTTACAAGCTTACATTGTAAGCACTTATTTGGTGAAATAAACATTAGTAAGCTGTTTTCTTTGATTGAATACAGCCCAGATACCCGGCTTTGTTTCTCTGAGGCTTAAATCCTCTACAGCTCCAAATCGGTTATAATTGTCGCAAAGGTCTATAACCCACCCCTGTTTGTTTTCGTGCGGCCTTATGGCTCTTCCTACCATCTGGTAATAAAGAGCGAGGGACATAGTAGGGCGAGCGAGTACAACAGTAGATAATGCCGGGAAGTCAAATCCGGTAGTCAGAACACCAACATTCGCGACGACCTTTATTTGTCCGGCCTTAAAAGCTTTCAGTATCGCTTTCCGTTCATCTTTCGGGGTGTTGCTGCTTACGATTGCAGAGGCTCCCCCTATCTTTCTTATGAGAAAATCAGCCTCCTCAATAAACCGGGTAAAGACGAGTATAGAGTCTCTACCGGCGACAAGCAAGCGGCGTACAATATCCTCTAAATGGTCAGCGAAATTTATTTCTTTGTAATACCTTCGTACACTTGCGTCTGTGTAGTCTGCACCAGTACTATTCACCTTTAGGCGTTTTGCGTCAATCAGGTTGATGCGATAGTAGTTTAGCCGAGCCAAGTAGCCGCGCTCAAGAAGGGTTCTGACCTGGACGTTAAATATCACGTCCGTAAATATACGGGGTTTGCTTCTGGTGATAAATCGGAGCATTGAACCGTAAAATTGGGACGAATACAGGCGGTAGGGGGTAGCCGTTAATCCGAGAACCTTGCATTGTATCGTGTTGATGAAATCTGCGTACATTCCAGCCTCTGCGTTAACAAGATGACATTCGTCAATGATTGCATAGCGGAAACGGCGAAACATATCTTTGTTGTTTTTTACGCTTCCGATCGTAGCAAATGTTATCCGGCTAATCTGTTTTGAATTAAAGGAAGCCGAATATATTGAACAATCCCATACGCCATATCCTTGCAACTTTGCGAAGTTCTGCTCCAATATTTCCGCAGATGGCTGAAATATAACGACGGGTTCACCCAAACGATAGGCGATGTCGGCAATGACAAGGCTCTTTCCGCTACCAGTAGGAAGTACAATGATTGAGTTGTTCTTCTTCGGAGAGGAAAAGAAACGTATTGCCGCATCGCTGGCTCCTTTTTGATAATCCCTTAGTTCGTACATAGCATCAATTAAAATAATCCACTACAACCGGACAACTCCCGGATATGGACGATATGATATTTCCGCCTTTGTCGTAACACTGATAACAGCCTTCAAAATACCGACCGGAACAGTCTGTAAATCCTCCTGAATACTGAATTCTTGCTATCTTTGCGTTATCTTTTTGATTATGTTGTTTCCCTACCTCGTATGTGTCTACGCCTTGTGCCGATACGATGGTAATTTGTCTGATTTCTGGTGACTTCATGTTTAAAATGTATATTGTTTCAGGTAATACCCTACGCCGTAATACACGACGTAGGGAATGTGTTTAATTGAAAAGGTTATTTCTCAATGATTACGATATGAGGGCAAACCTTCTGAATTCGTTCCAGGACAAGGTCAATCTCCTTATCTCTCATTTCCTCCAAGAGGTCGTTAGCCTCCGGCGAAACAAGCGTGCAGGAGAAGTCCGACGGGTTGATATATACCTCTACCTGAATAGTCTGTTTCGGAGTTCCTTTGAATAGGGGAATAATCAAGGTGAAGGCTTCCGGCAAATTGGATTGAACAGCCTGATTGACCAATATCCGGCGGTCACCGCGATTGTTGTTTGAGTTTTCAAGCTCTTTGTCAACTTTTGCCTTGAAGTTCTGCAACTCCGTAACAAGCTTCATGGCAACTTGCCGGTTCTCGAAATATGAGCGGTTCATTTTGATAAGCTCCGCCATCTCGAAATTGGTCATGTATTCACCGGAGTTGATACCGAACTTTTCATATTCTGGAGAAACGATAAGTTTGCCCGAAATAAGGCTGCCGTAATGATTGTTTTCGTTGCATTGCAAAGAGATTGACAGATTTTCCCGGTCAACGAGAATATGACAGGCCTTTTCGTTAACCATTCCAAGCGGCATACGGGTTTCAAGCCAGCGTGCGGCTGCGTCCAGAGTACCGGAAATGACAACCTTAACGGGTTCGTGAATTTCAACCGCTTTCCCTTCGCGAATGATAATTTCGCCGATTCCTTCAGGGAGGTTATTTGCCATAGCTTCCGCAATTTCTCTTTTTACTTCTTTCTTTACTTCTTCTGTTGTCATGATTATTAATTTTTAAAAGTGACTAAAATGTTTGTTTTATTAACCCTCCGTTCCTGTTCGGCGCATTTGCATCTGAATTGTCGTTTGCATTTCGTCCGGTCTGGCAGGGCGAGAGTAGGCGAGCTTTCCTTGTTTGTCGTAGTATGCTACGGTTCTTTCTTCCTCGTAGATGATTTTGTAGCAATTTTCACTGACATACTCGGCTTTCTTTTGCAGGGTGTCAGCAGCATTGTCGATTTCATCGCAAAGTTGCTTCATCTGTTCCTTTCTCTGTCTGTCCTGCTCCTTGTATTCCTTGTCGGCGGCTCGCTTGTCAGCGCGAACGTCTTTCAACTGAATACTTTTCTCCGTAATGCTCTCCTTGAGTTCTTCTCGTCTTTCCCCTGTCAAGGGCTTAGTGTAGTCGAGCATCTCAATCGCATCGCAATTGTCACGCAAGAAATTCTCTCTCTGAATACCTTCCGGGTATTCCTGTCCTAATTCTTTATCCATGATTATGTTGTTTTAAAATGAGAGGCATTGCTGCCTCCCGGTTAATAAAAAATCGTTGAAGCGATAAAAGGATGAAGGGGTTATGTCAAAGCTGCAAAAGCCCGAACCCGACGGCTGGTGTTCTTACTGCCGTAGCTCACGCTACCATCTGACCAATCCAATATCCAACTGTAGTCGGACGAGTACTGGGTAGATGTCCAATACCAAGCGCATTGAAAGGGTTTTCCTCCGGCCATAACCAGAGCTGCGTCAACCAATTCGCGGTACTTGTTAACGAGCTTCATTTCTCCGGCGGAAGGAAGATGTTTTCCTCTTTCGGCGCAATACTTAGCGGCCGGGCTATTTTCTTTCAGCAGGGCGCTGGTATTATCTTTTCCGTTGAAATCCTTAATGGCTTCATCTCTTGTATCGAACTCTTTTCCGACGCTCTTGTATTCCTCAAGCATACAGAGTTCTTCTTCGGACTCTTCAAGATCAACGGCAATCTTTCTGCCGGCATCTATTACCACTATCGCATATACGGGTTTGTTCCCTTTGTGCAAGCCGAAAAAATCCGGCTTAATCAGTTTTTGGTTATCGGTAAGCATATAGACGCCATCAGGGGCTTTGTCGATACTGAAAATGCCGTCATTCTGGGGTTCTTTTGCCGTTTTAATACCTGACGTTAGGATTGATGCCAACAATCCTGCGGGTAACAAACCTGTTGACGATTGCGGTAATTGAATGTTTACATTCTTGATGTTAATCGTTGTTCTCATTTGAAATGTTTTTTAATTGTTGTTGTAATACGCTTTGCTTTATCCAATTTCTTTAGTGTTAGCCCCGCCCGGCGTTGCAGGTTGTACACTCTGTTATCTCCGGGCGGGAGGCTTCTAAAAGCCTCAAGGAATTGCTTTATTTCCTCGACTTGTTGATTGCTGATAACATACATATCCGTTATTTGAGCAGGAACCTGCGAGAACCCGCCTTAGTGAATATGTATTCTTTGTACAAGTCCGGGTGTTCGGTGGCAAAAAGGCTTTCATTGAATTTTTCGCTATCTTTTGCCGCTTTCCAAGTCGCAAGAACGGTGCAATTTCCTTTCTTCTTCCCGTAATCGTCTACATTCACCGCGAGAGCTTCCGCGTCGCCTATTGTCATTTTTATGCGTTCCTCAAGTTCTTCCTTCTTTTCCGATAGGGTTGAAAGTTCCTCTTTTACCTCTTTCAATGTGGCACAATCCTGTATCAGGCTTTCATCAGCTTCGATAGCTTTCCCGACAACGTGACGAGGGTTTTTAAGGAGAACATCATCAACGTCGTAAAGGGCTGGCTCTTGATTTCCGAGGATATTGTCAACCCAGAAGCGTTCAACCTCCTCTGTCATGAACTCGAAATACTCTTTGTCGAAATAGATGTCTTTGAAGTCAAACTCACGACCGGAAACAAGCCAGGCAAGAGCGCCCTCTTCAAGTTCTGCAACCCCAAGCTGATACTGCAATTGGCTGAACCAATTCATTGGTAGACTATCTTTATCAATATCGGCTTGTGTAGTTTTACACTCAAGAATGCCTTTGTTACGGTCGCTTTTCGGCCGTCCAGGTATCCAGAATGTTCGGTCAGGAGAAACGCGCATGAAACTTTTCTCTTTATTTACTATCAACCAGTCGCCGGAGGAAGCTTTAATAATTTGCTTTCCGGTTTCATCGGCAAAAAAGAGGGAAACAGCGTCTTCAAGATAATGTCCGGCCTTCAT
>ERZ860445.362-NODE-362-length-36342-cov-3.789677_pt1 | contig 36342 bp, 30 predicted proteins | sample MGYA00509977_ERZ860445 | MGnify/ENA primary metagenome ERZ860445 (study PRJEB30046, sample SAMN00715233) | human gut metagenome | study: EMG produced TPA metagenomics assembly of the A metagenome-wide association study of gut microbiota in type 2... | reverse complement strand
CCCCCGCCATTATCGTAAACGCAACAGCAAATACCGTTATAAACTTCCATAGGCAATCATCAAGCAGATTTATCTCTTTTAAAGAAGTAATATGAAATACTCTTGTAACCTCTTTATATTCATTCGGCGAGTTGTTTATCATATGATTTTCGGTATAATAAAGGCAATCTCCCATTAATACATAATATTTAAAAATCCCGTCAGGAACTGCTCCAGTCTCATCATAGATGTCTGTAAACAGACTGTTGTCACTCAGGATTTTTTCAACATCTTTTTGGGAGTATTTCGGTTTGCTTTTTCCAAGGAAAAAGTCCTTATCAATTATATTGCGGTGCATCTCGTCATTTTCAAATTGTTGGGACTTTAATTCTTCTTTGGTCAAGTAATTGTATTTTTTTAGGTCAAAGCTGTACTTTTTGATTGACTCGTCCTGAACATACCAGTCATTTTCTTTATTGCTTTTTACGATTTCGAGCTGACTCGGCACATAACCGTACTTTGCCGATCCGTAAAATTTTTTGCAAATTAAAAGATAATAGTTTCCGTCTTTGTCGGCAGGTGTGTTAAGATAATTACAAATTTCTTTATACTCATCATCGCTGAGCAAATTTTTAAGTACATCAAACCTAATATAATTTTCTGTACCCATATCCAATATTCCGCCGTTGATATCATTATAATGGACAGTCAGTACATTGTCTGTCGTAATCGTCATATCGTTATCATAGGTTAATTGAAAGTATGTATTGCTCTTGTCAACATTTTCATTAATCAGCGCCACATACTCATTGTAGGAATTATTCGGACTTGTTACGATGCCGTTTTTAATATAGTCCATCTTTGTATTCAGTTCATTTACTGCGTTGGCTATGAGTAAATCCCTTGAACTGTCGAGTATTGCAAGAGAGGTAAAAACCGTTCCCAGCAGACACACAATTATTGTTACGGAAATTATAATGTAATGAAACTTTTTTCGCCGTTTGATATATCTTGATTTCATTTTTTATCCTCCGCCTTATACCCTCGCCGTATTACCGTTTTCAAAACAGACGCATTTTCGCCCAATGCTTTTCGGATATTTTTGATATGCGTGTCAAGCACTCTTTCATCAATCATTGTGTCATAGTGCCACACGGCTGTGATGATTTTTTCACGGGACACAACGCTGTTTTTATTCTCTAACAGAATTTTAAGAATAGCATACTCCTTTGCGGTAAGGGTTACTTCTTTACCGTCGGACACAACAACACCGTTGTTCGGATTGAGCGAAACATTCCCGACCGTAAGCAAATTGTGCCGCACAAGTCCTTTTGAACGCTTGATAAGGGCTTTCACCTTTTCATAAAACACGGGCAGAGCAATCGGCTTTACAATGTAATCGTCACAGCCGAGAGCGTAACCGTTGAGCATATCTGCCTCGCTTGTTCTTGCCGTGATAAACATAATCGGCACATCGCTGTATCTGCGGATTTCTTTGCAAAGCGTAAAACCGTCCATTTCGGGAAGCATTACATCAAGCAGCAAAAGGTCATAGCTGTTCTCATATGCCTTATCAAGTCCCTTTAAGCCGTTTTCCGCAAGGGTGATATTAAATTTTTCTTTATCTCTTTTTGAAAAATATTCGACAAGCATTTCACGAATATTTTTATCGTCCTCAACCAAAAGAATGTTGTACATTTTCCTCACCGTACTTTGATTGTAATACATTAATCTGAAGTTGATATGTAGATTTCTGTATATTTAAAATTCAGTTTCTGTTATAACTAAAACGGCGGATGCAATTTTCAGCATCCGCCTTGTTTTATGTATCTTATTTATTGACAAAATATCTGATGATATCCTGACGGGTTACGATACCGATAAAAGTACCAAGGTCATCGGTTACGGGGATAAAGTTCTGATTCATTGCCCGTGCAAGAAGCTCGTCCATACCTACCGAAATTTTAACCGCAGGATTAAAGTCGGGACGGAGTATGTCACGGATACGAAATTCTTCCTGCTCTTCAATATCGCCCGAAGTCTTTTTGTCAATTATATGCCACAAAAAGTCACCCTCGCTCACCGTGCCGACATATTTTCCGTCACGGGTTATAACAGGGATAGCGGTGTAGCTGTGAGCACGCATTTTTTCAAGTCCCTGTCTTAGGGTATTGTCCTCATAAATATATTTTAAAGAATCTTTATGCTTTAAAAGCATAATAACATTCATCTTTTCACCTCCAGTCAAAAACAAATATTTGTCAGCCAAAGGTCATTATAGTACCAAACAAACAATATTGCAATATCTTTTTACAATATTTTACACAATTATTGCATTTTTGATTTTACATACTTATTTGTAACATAAAGCTGTCCGATAAGGTACACCACGCCTGCCGTGAGCAAAAGCGTTTTAACCTGCAAAAGTCCGCTCATTATAAAAATTACTGCGGTTACGGCTGTAAGAAGATATGCCCATAATTTTGAAAATCTGTTAAAGCATAAAAACCACAAGATAAGTGCAACGACCGTCAGAACACAGGTTGAGATTATCCAAAATGTTTCCATAATCGGCTTTGTAAAACCGCCCTCAAGCACGCCGATGTTAATTCCCATAAGGAAAATACTGCAATATTTTCCGATTCTTTCTATGTAAAGCATAGCCCTGTTATCAAAAATTGTTCTGTCAATTCTGTTGCTTTTTATATAGACGATGTCGGGTACAAGCAAAGCAATTGCAAAAGCAAGTCCGTACCAGTTAAAAAGATTTGTACTGAAAAAGTCCATAAGTTCACTCCGTTATTTATTGTTTTCGTGGTATTCACAAAATTCCTTCGTTTTGCTCCAATACTTTATTCCCCAGTTTTCAAAATTCCACTCCTCCATATAATCGTTACATTCGTAGTCAATGTACCACAAAAGTCCGTTGTTTAAAATGAAATTTGTCGGAAAATAATCTATGTTAATTCCTTTTGGATTCAACAGTCTGCACATTTCACGAACCTGCTCAATGTATTCGGGTTTCATCTCATTCTGCAAAACAAGTTCATATGCGGTTTTGCCGTCAATGTAATCTTTAAGAATCCTCTCGTTTTCCACATCGCAGTCAATAAGCTTTGGCAGTCTGAGCCCGGCATTTTTCAGCCGTTCGTAATCGTTAAGCTCACTTTGAATTTTGTTACCGAAGGTATAGTATGAACACGGCTCGTGGTGAATCTGCTTTAAAACATAATTGTGTTCTCCGTCTGAAACAAGGTAGGAATAACCGCCCTTGCCTTTTCCGAGAAGCTTAATGACGGTAAAATCTTTTCCGTTCACACTCATAGTATCCATAAGAACACCTCCGCACATATTACCGTATTATTTTATCACAGCTAAAGTTTGGGTGCAAGTTTTAAATTCTTTATGTGTAATGAACAAATGCTAAAATAAGTACATTCGGTAAAATAAAAAAGCGTGAATTTATAAATTTATTTTCTCAGGCGGCAATTTATTACAAATTTGTTGTTGATTTTCTTATTAAAAAAAAGTATGATATAGAATATATTATTCTGCCCAAATGCCACAGTTGTGACATTTGATGCCTACTACAATTGAATAACAACTTTTAACACACAGGAGAAGATTTATTTGGAAAAGAAAAAATTCAGAATCAGCGGAAAGCTGATATTTAATCTCGCTGTTGTGGCAATCTCGATTTATCTGATCATCTACTTCTTTGTTTCGGAGGACGGTCTGATCGACTTGCTCAAAAAGCCTGACGGCTGCAATATGCTGATTATCCTTGCGGCTTTGCTGATTTATGATTTGAACATCCTTGTTGACGCTGTTGTCACGCTGATATATGTGCGGTCAAAGTATGAGAATTTCAGCTTTATTGAGGCTTTGAAGGTTGCATTTGTCGGAGTATTCTTCAGTGCGATTACACCGTCAAGCACAGGCGGACAGCCTATGCAGCTTTACCTTATGTCAAAAAAGAACATAAGCGTAGGCTTCGGTTCGGCTTGTATGACGCAAAAGTTCATTGTGTATCAGATAGTAATGACCGCTGTCAGCGTTATTGCCGTTATCACAAGGTTCAACTATTTCAGCGATGCTTTTACAAACATCTGGTCAACACTTTTCATTATTTTCGGATTTACCGTTCAGCTTGCGATGACGGCTTTGTTCCTGCTTGTTTCATTCAGCCACAAGGTTACAAACAAGCTCATCAATCTTATTTATAAGATTATGAAAAAGTTCAAGTTCATTAAAAATCCCGAAAAGAAGGTTGAAAGACTTCACAAAGAAGTTGATATGTTTCACGACACAAACAAACAGCTTTTTTCAAGCGTAAAACGGCTTGTTGTAATTTATGCACTTGTATTCATTCAGGTAATTTTAATTCTTTCAATCCCCTACCTCATCTATGTTTCATTTGGAATGGCTCCGATTGCAAGAGCGGCAGGTCAGCCGACACTTTCATTCTATGATTCAATCTGCATTCAGTCATTCGTACTGTTCACAGCAAACCTTATCCCGCTCCCCGGTGCGTCGGGCGGTGCGGAGCTTGCATTCACGATGTACTTCGGTTCATTCTTCAAAATCGGTGCAATAAGCAAAATCAAGCCGGCAATCCTTATGTGGAGATTCATTACATACTACGGAGCAATCCTGATTTCTGCCCCGTTCTCCTACTTTACAAAGGGTAAAAGGCGTGACGATGAAATAAAACAAATTGAAGAAGAACTTGAATCGGAAATGGAAAATAAAAAATCGGAAAAAAAATTAACTCAGTAGTATTTTCATAAATATCTCTTTCAAAAACGGAGCAGACGAAATGCAGTCTGCTCCGTTTTTTGCTGTATGACAAACCGTTAGCCATTTTTTACGGTCAATTGTTGGGAACAATTTGTAGCGGCGAACCTTGTTCGCCGCTACAGTATATCATCAAACATTCTGTTTAAGGCAGGTTTTCAGGTCATCTTCTGCGTTGCTGATTGGACGCAAGCCGAATGTTTCTGACAAATACTGCAACACATTCGGGCTTAAAAATGCAGGGAGTGTCGGGCCGAGGTAGATATTCTTTATTCCGAGGCTTAAAAGTGCCAGCAAATCGGCAACCGCCTTTTGCTCATACCACGAAACAATCAGCGACAACGGCAATCCGTTTACATCTGTATCAAACGCATCGGCAAGTGCTACGGCAATACAGATAGCGGAGTAAACATCGTTGCACTGACCGATGTCGAGTAATCTCGGCAAGCCGTCGATGTCACCGAATTCGAGCTTGTTAAAGCGGTATTTTCCGCAAGCGAGCGTCATAATTATGCAGTCTTTCGGCACATTTTCAGCAAACTCCGTGTAGTAATTTCTGCCCGGTCTTGCACCGTCACACCCGCCGATAAGGAAAAAGTGTCTGACTTTTCCGCTTTTGACGGCCTCGACAATTTTATCGGCATATGAAAGCGTAGCGTGATGACCGAATCCCACAAGAATTTCGTGCGGTTCAACATCTTCCTTAAAACCTCCGAGTTCAATTGCCTGCTGAATAATTTCGCTGAAATCTTTGTCGCCGTTTTCCTTTTTGCCGATGTGCTTAACGCCCTCCCAGCCGACAACATTTGTACTGTAAATTCTGTCTTTGTACGAATCTCTCGGCCGCATAAGGCAGTTTGTCGTCATAAGAATACAACCGGGGATATTGTCAAACTGCTTTTGCTGATCTTGCCATGCACCGCCGAAATTGCCGATAAGATGCGGATATTTTTTTAAACCGTCATAGCCGTGACACGGTAGCATTTCGCCGTGAGTATAAACATTTATGCCCTTGCCCTTTGACTGTTCAAGGAGCATTTCAAGGTCTTTCAAATCGTGACCCGACACAATAATAAACGGACCTTTTTTGATGTGAACATCAACCTTGTGCGGTGACGGATTACCGTAGGTTTCAGTGTTTGCTTCATCAAGTTTTTTCATAACTTCAAGAGCATTTTCACCCGTTCTCATCGTCATTCTGATAAGCTCCTCAACCGTGAGCGAATCATCCGTTGTCGCCTCAAGTGCAGTGATGTAAAAATCGTCAACCTGATCGCTGAAATAGCCGAGTTCACGAGCCTGATGACCGTAGGCGCTTATGCCTTTGAGGCCGTAAACAATTGTCTGTCTTAAAGAGCGGATGTCGGGGTCAAGCGACTTCTCGTACATAATTCCCGCAAGCGGTGCGTCTTTGAGCATTTCCGACTTTGTTTCGGGAAGATTGTAGGTTGCGTGCAGAGTATGATTTTTGATTTCGCCCACAACTTCACGAAGTTTTTCCTTGATTTGCTGAGATTCACGCAAAAGCGACACATGCACATCGGCATCAAAGTTTACATTCGTCAGCGTTGTAAAAAGGCAGTTTTCCACAAAGCGAACAATGTCCTTGTCAATGTGCTGACCTTTTTCAATAAGCACCTTGCCGTAACAGCTTATGCCCTTCAGCTGAAAGATAAGTAAATCCTGAAGATTTGCAATTTCGGGAGTTTTTCCGCAAACACCGAGCCGTGTGCAACCCTTTCCGTTCGCAGTCTGCTCACACTGATAGCAAAACATCTCATAACCCAAGTCCATATTATTACTCATAAAAAAATTACCTCCGAAACATTTTGCAAATATTATCTGCAAATTTTCGGAGGTTTATTCTTAATTTTGATTTTTAATAAACACTGAATGAAGTGCTCTCACTCTGACCGCCGCCTGAAACGGTTATCGGATAAGTTCCCGATTTTGTTCTTGTACCGACTTTCCAAGACCACGATGCGTTGCCATTGCTGTCGGAAGTAACATCTTCAAGTCCGCTTGCCGTTGATATTCCGCTGTTATACACAACTGTGATTGAATATGTTGTGTTTGGAGCGCCGTGAATACTAACGCTCGCAAACGAACCTGCACTTACGCTTGATGTAACATTTGTAAATTCGAGCGTTGTTTCAGCCTGTGACGACTTATCCTCATGCTTTTCTACAACCTTTTTTACAGGTTTTTTAGTGGGTTTCTGAGTAGGTTTTTCAGTCGGTTTCTCGGTGGTCAGCTCTTCCGTTGTAGGTTCTTCGGTTGTCGGCTCTTCCGTAGTCACTTCGGCAGTTGTTTCGTCTTCAAAAACAGACGAAACAATGTCATCAACAGTATTGCTTGACTCTGATGCTTGGGAACATCCCGAAAATGTAAGAAGCAATCCCAGTGTTACCGCAACAGCTAATGTTCTAAATTTTCTCATCTATTGTCACCTCATACAATTATTTTATTTAATAATAGTACAATTTGTTTTATTTGTAAAGAGCTTTTTGTGCAAATAATCAATAATTGTTATTTTTTAGAACATAACTGTGTAAAAAAAGAACAGCCAAAAGGCCGTTCTAAAAAAATGTATTAGATTTTTATTTTAAAGATTTGCGAAAACCTTTGTGCCTTTATTCTTAATCCAATACCAGATTGGAAGGCTGATGAGGATAAAATAAAATGCTGTGCAAGCAAGGAAAATTTCAGTCGAAATTTCAATTTCAAAGCTGAGAAGAACCGGATACGCAATAGCTGGTACGCACACGGCAAGAACTGAAAGCAATAACGAAAGCATAACGCTTGCACTCTGTTTTACTGCCTCAGCGGTTGTGTTCCAGTCAAGCTTTGGCTTTTTCAGGTCAAACATAAGTCCGAGAAGACCCGAGAACAACGAGAAAATTATCGGAATAAGAATTGTGATAATAACATTAACCGGTTTCATTCCGAGCATTATTGAGAGAACAACCGAGGGTACAAGTGAAACAACACCGTTTATAATAAAGTGCAGTTTCAGCTTTTGCGTAAGCACCTGCAACGGTGATACAGGAAGCGATTGCATAAGCCAAAGGTTCTTTGCTTCCATTGAAATTGATGCCGCAGAAATCGGTCCCATTGAAATCACAAAGGCAATCACAAGTGGAAGATATACTGAAATCATTTCAATCAATGTACTTGGAAATTGCTTCAGCGTATTAAGCTGGAACACCGCATAAATTGTTCCGCCTACCATAATTAACGCACTGAGTCCGCTGTTAAGCATATAGGTCGCGTTGCCTGTGAACATCATTCTTTCTTTGCGTAAAAGCGCCTTTGATGCAGAGCTCACTTTCAAAGTTTTCTCCTTATACACGGCTTTCTTCGCACCCTTTTTCACTGTTGCAAGCTTTATGAAGCTGTGAGAAAGCACCGCATAAATAATTGCAAAGAACGCAATAATTACTACAGCAACACCAAAAAGCGGCAACAAGTCGCCCGATGCGCCAAGTCCTGTGAGATAAAGCGGATATGCACTGTCCATTATATTTGCACCGATACCAATTGAATTTGCAGCGAGTGTTTTTACAAGGTCCTCTGCCTGATAATAAAGGTAAAAATACAGTGCAAAGAAAACAAGTGAAAATACGATTGTCACAACATTTTTATGTCTTGTCCTTGATGTTACAAATGCAATCAGCCAGCCGAGAACACACGAAACGCTCAGGCTTAAAAGCGGAACTAAAAGCAGAATCACAATCTGACTTACTACAAGCGAAGCCGAAACAGACGCATTTGTTGCATAGGCCGCAAAAGCAGGGACCTGTACAAGTGCACAAAAGAGAAGATTTTGTGCATACAGTGGCAACATTCTGCAAAAGAGAATACTGCGAGGCGGAATAGGCATTGAAAGCAAAAGTTCATTATCCTTTGCCTCATAAAGCTGTGAGAGCGAAAGGAAAATACAGCCTATTGTGCTGATTACAAACGACGCACCCATAACATAGAGAAAATACAACCAACTGAATCCCGATGTTGCAAGCATAGGTGCCATCATGCTGAACATATTGTAGAACATAAATGCAAATACAACACCGACAAAAGCGAGAAGAGCAAGATAAACAGCCGGTGAGTTAAACGAACTTTTTTTGCCGTTCTTTTTCTTGTTTGACGAATTTGAGGTGTACCGTGCAAGTGCCTTTTGAAATTGGAGTTTAATTAAGGTTTTAAGCATCTTTCTCCTCCAGTTCAAGGAATACATCTTCAAGCGAATCATCGCCCTTGACCTCATCCATTGTACCCGACTTGATAAGTTTGCCGCTTTTGATGATAGCAACCTTGTCGCAAAGCTTTTCGGCAACTTCAAGCACATGGGTTGAGAAGAAAATTGCACCGCCGTTATCGCACATCTCTCTCATCAAAGTTTTGAGAAGGTGGGATGATTTTGGATCAAGACCTACAAAAGGTTCATCCATAATGATAAGCTTGGGGTTATGTATGAGTGCGGAAACAATTGCAAGTTTCTGTTTCATACCGTGAGAATAGCCGTCAATTGTCTGAGCAAGTGCATTTTTAATTTCAAACATTTCAGCATATTTACTGATTCTTGCCTGACGGTCAGACTGGCTGATTCCGAAAATATCGGCAATAAAATTGAGGTACTTAATACCTGTCATAAACTCATACAAATCGGGATTGTCGGGAATGTAAGCAATTTTGCGCTTACATTCGAGAGGTTTTTCTTTTACCGACACACCGTCAACATAGATTTCGCCCTCGTCAAAGTTGAGAATTCCACAGCAGGATTTGATTGTTGTTGTCTTTCCTGCACCGTTGTGTCCGATAAAGCCGTAAATCTCGCCTTTTTGAATATGAAGTGACAAATCGTCAACAGCCTTTTTGTCACCGTATTTTTTAGTTAAATGTTCTATTCTGAGCATAAGCGCTCCTCCTATAGCCAAATAAATTACGCAAATTATACTACACAAAATATTCTTGTGTCAATATGTTATAAAAATTCAACAAGTTTGAATTACAAACCAATAAATCTGCGAAATTTGGATAACAGAAACCATTTTTGACGAAATATAAAGTCCGTTGGAATATTTTGCATTACGAATCATCTTGAATATATGCAGGAATGATTTATAATATTAGTACAGATTATTTTTTGGAGGTTCATCTTGGCAAAGTTCAAAAGAAAATATACACTCGGAGAAGAAATTTTCAACTCTGTATCACACGGAATCGGTGCAGGTCTGTCAATTGCGGGAACGGTTGTGCTTATCGTTACGGCGGCAATCCACACAAATGCGTGGGGTGTTGTCAGCTCTTGCATTTACGGTGCATCGCTCATCATACTCTACACAATGTCAACTCTGTATCATTCTTTTACAAATGAAAAGGTAAAAGCATTTTTCCGAATAATGGATCACAACACAATTTTTCTGCTGATTGCAGGAACATACACGCCGATTACTCTTTACTACCTCAATGGTGTGACCGGTTGGATTCTGTTCGGAATTGTGTGGGCATCGGCAATTTTCGGAATAGTTATGAACTCAATCAACCTTGAAAAAGCAAGGATTCCGTCAATATTCTGCTACATAGGAATGGGTTGGGTAATAATCTTTGCAATAAAACCGCTTATGGAACATATGCCGTCAATTTCGGGAATCTTCCTCATCATAGGCGGAGTATTCTACACGGTGGGGATTATATTTTACGCAATTAAAAAGGTAAAATATTTTCACTCGATATGGCACTTATTCACGGTTGCGGGAAGTGTGTTCCATTACTTTGCAATTCTTCTCGGATTTTTTCTTATTTAACGAAAGCGAAAGCTGACCGTATAAAAATCCGCAGGTAAATCTTTCACACGCAAAAAAATGGGTTGCAGAAAAACCTTTCGTTTTTCTGCAACCCTAAATTTTATAAAAAGATTTGTTTAGTTTACGGGAACGCCTACGGAAACCTCTCTTACAGACAAAGCTTCCTTTGGAAGTGTGTACTTCTGCTTGTAAGCCTTGTAATCTGCGTTGTACTGAATATCATCGGAATTTTTGAGTTCGTGAAGATATTCGTGTGCATCATAGCCGTTGCGATTGATTTCAATAACACCGATTGCAATGTTTGAGCAATGGTCCGAAACTCTCTCAATATTTGTGATAAGGTCAGAGAATACAAAACCGAGTTCGATTGTACAGGTACCGTTAGTAAGACGCTTAACATGGGCGTCTTTAAGCTTGTCACGCAGACGGTCGATAACCTGTTCAAGCGGTTCAACCTTTGAGGCAAGTGCAAGATCATTATCAACAAAAGCAACAGTAGCGTTGTTGATAATTTCACGAAGTGCGTCAACCATAACGGCAAGTCCTGCTTTCGCCTCTTTTGAGAACGAAATGTTCTTTTCGTGAATTTCCTGAGCAACCTTTACAATGCTTACCGCATGATCGCTGATACGCTCAAAATCACCGATTGTGTGAAGAATGAGCTGAATAGTTTTACTGTCGTCAGCCGAAAGCTGTTTGGAACTGAGCTTTACAAGATATGTTGAAATAACATCCTCATAGGAATCAATCATATCTTCGTTTTCATGAATTGTTTCCGCAACCTTTTCGTCATAATGGTCAACAAGTTCAAGTGCGCCGAGGAGCGTACCCTCAGAAAGACGAGCCATTTTTTCAGCAAGTGACTTTGCACGCTCTGTTGCAACAGAGGGAGTGTTGAGAAAACGCTCATCAAGGAACGGAACATCCGAATCCTCTTCCTTGTCCTTGATTGTAAGACAGGCAAGCTTTTCAAGAGACTTGTTGAACGGAAGAAGAATTGCAGTTGCAAGCAGATTGAATGCTGTGTGGATAACCGCAATATTCTCCGGACCTACGATATCGTCAAGGAAACCGTAGTTGATAAAGAGGTTAGAACCGTAGAACAATGCACAAATCACGAGTGTGCCGATAATATTGAAGTAAAGATGTACAAATGCGGCACGCTTTGCGTTTTTCTTTGCACCGATACAGGAAATAAGTGCGGTTACGCAAGTGCCTATATTCTGTCCCATAACAATCGGGATTGCCATTGAATAGCTGATTGCGCCTGTTTTGGACAATGCCTGCAAAATACCGACAGAGGCGCTTGAGCTTTGTATAACTGCGGTCAGCAATGCGCCGGCAAGAATACCGAATACAGGATTATTAAAGAGTGTGAGGAAGCCTGTGAATGTCGGATCGTCCGAAAGCGGTTCAACAGCCGCACTCATCTGATCCATACCAACCATAAGAATACCGAATCCGAGGAAAATTGTGCCGAGATGCTTCTTCTTTTCCGAATTACAGAACATAAGAAGAATAATTCCTACAAAGGCAAACACGGCAGAGAAAGACGACGGCTTTAAAAGCTGCATAACCAAACTGTCGCCCTCAATACCAGAAAGGCTGAGAATCCAGGAAGTGATTGTTGTGCCGACATTGGCACCCATAATAATACCGATTGCCTGGCGGAGCTTCATAATTCCCGAGTTTACAAAGCCGACAACCATAACGGTTGTTGCCGAAGAGGACTGAATCACCGCAGTAACAGCCGCACCGAGAATGAATCCTTTCATGGTGCTGTTAGTCATTTTTTCCAGAGTTTTTTCAAGCTTACCGCCGGAAAGGCTCTCAAGACCATCGCCCATTGAATTCATACCGAACAAAAAGAGCGCCAGACCGCAGAGCAGTTGTAAAACCATAAACAAATCCATAAATACATACTCTCCTTTATCATCAATAATATTAAACTAAAGTCATAGGATTGTCAATGAATTGTAAAGAATTTGTAAAGTCTGAAAGCTTGGTAATTATCTTTGAAATTTGTCGAAACACGGCATTTTTTATGTAAGATTCGTGAAATTGTATTGTTTGAGCAATAAAAAAGCGGCACTGCACAATATAGTATGCACAGCACCGCTTGAAATTTATTTTTCTGCAAAGGATTGTAAAAATATTTACATCAGAACCTTGCGGTAAATGTTGTTCCCTGTTCACTGCTTTCAAGAGAAATCTCTCCGCCGTGTCTTTCGGTAATGTGCTTGACAATTGCAAGTCCAAGACCCGTGCCGCCTGTTTCCTTTGAACGGCTCTTATCAACACGGTAAAAGCGTTCAAACACACGCTTGTGGTGCTTTTCGGGGATACCGATTCCCGTGTCGGCAACTTTAACAAACGGATGTTCATTGTCATCACCTGTTATGATTTTTACCGAACCGTTTTCACGATTGTAACGGATTGCATTGTCACAAAGATTGTAGATAAGTTCGTAAATCTGATTACGGTTTCCGTTTATGACGGCAGTTTTTGTATCAACAGTGATTGTAATCCCGTGCTTTTCGGCATTTGAACGGAGATCCTCGGCAACCTCGGCTGCAACCCCTGCAAGGTCAACAGGGGCAAATTCTTCATCGCTGAATTTTTCATCAAGCTGTGAAAGCTCCATGATATCGCTTATAAGAGAGAGAAGTCTGCCCGATTCCTTGTGAATTTTATTTGCAAAATTCGGAATATCATCAGGCTTTACAAGACCGCTTGCAATGATTTCCGCATAGCCTGAAATTGAAGTCAACGGAGTTTTCAGCTCGTGAGTTACATTTGCCGTGAATTCACGACGCATCTTTTCAGCCTTTTTCTTAGCCGAAACATCAATAATAAGACAGATTGCACCGTTTTTTTCGCCGTTTGAATAAACAGGATTGGTGATAATTTGCAATGCTCTTCCTTTTACGGTTGTATCGCCGTTTTTACTCTCGCCCGAAAGAGCCTTGTCAACGCAATCGTTGAGAACCTCGTTGCGTGAAAACGCAATCAAAGTTTTGTCGGTAACACCGTCATCATCGGCACCGAGAAGCTTTGACGCCGAATAATTGCTCATAAGCACCTTTTTGTCAACATCAATAAGAATAAAGCCCTCCGCCATATTTTCGATAAGCGTTGAAATTTTATCCTTTTCAAACTGCAGTCTGCGCATCTGACGCTTGATTTGTCTTTGCTGGCTTGCAATTTTCTGTGAGAGCGGCAAAAGCTCATCATACGGCGAGCCGTTGCCGTTGTCCGCCATTTCCTTAATCGGTTCAACGATTTTCTTTGTGGAACGCTTTGCCAGAATTGTACAGACAACAAATACACCTATCATAATTATAAGAATCGACGGAATAACAAAAAGAAAAATTCCGTAAATGCTGTCAATTGTCTTTGCAACACGGATTACAGAACCGTCTGCGGTTTTTTCTGCATAGTAGTATGTTATTTTATTCAAAGTTTCCGACATTCTGTGGCTTGAACCGTTGCCGTCCTTAATTGCCTGCTGAAATTCGGGGCGGTCGCTGTGATTCGGCATAGAATTAACATCTGCATCAACGCTGTCGGATACGACCGAACCGTCACTTTTTATGAGAGTAACACGAAAATCGCCTATTCCGTAATATTTTGAGAGATCGATTTCGCTGTCGGAATTATAAACGCCGATGATTTTATCGGTAAATTGCCGAACCTCTGCCTCCTGTTCATCGGAAAACACAAACCAGAAAGCGGCTGTTGAAAAAACAGCCGTCAGAAGAATGGACACCACAGCGATAACCGAAAAGTTTTTTAAAAGCTTTTTACTCAGTTTCACTTTATTCCCCCGCCTTATATCCGACATTTCTCACGGTTTTGATAAGGTTTCCGCAGCTGCCGAGTTTTTGCCTGAGAGTTGTAATGTGCATATCAACCGTTCTGCTCTCGCCCTCAAAATCATATCCCCACACATTGAGAATGATATTTTCACGGGTAAGCGCCATACCTTTATTTTTGAGAAGATACTTTAAAAGTTCGTATTCCTTGAAGGTGAGGTTACATTCCTCACCGCAGCTTGTTACAATGTGCTTGGAATCGTCAAAAACAATCTGACCGAGCTTTATTACATCCTGTCTGTCATCAACAGAACATCTGCGGAGGATTGCACGGACTCTTGAAATAAGCTCAAGGACTGAAAACGGTTTTGTAATATAGTCATCGGCACCCATGTCAAGGCCTTTGACCTTATCCATTTCACTTCCCTTTGCAGTAACAAGGATAACGGGAACATTTTTTGTCACGGCATCCCTGCGCATTTTTTCAAGCACGGAAAGTCCGTCAAAATCGGGTAACATAACATCAAGAATTACAAGCTGAGGAATTTCGGCTGTACAAGCCTTAAAAAAGCTTTTGCTTTCACCAAAGCTCTGAACCTCATATCCGCTGCTTTTCATGGCATAAGATTCAAGCTCTCTGATATCGGTATCATCTTCAACAATGTAAATTAACATCTAATACTCTCCCACAACAAATGTGTATTTAAACGCACCGCAAAGGAGCGTCTGCACTTAAATTAAAATCGGAACATCCGCCATAATTATAGACTTTTTTTGCAAAAATGTAAAGTTTAATAAAACAAAAATCAGGAGCATACAGCTATGCTCCCGTTTGTTAAGCAAAATATATCAGTCGGACAAATCGCAGCTGCCTGTAATTGAAAAAGCAACCCACTCTGCAACATTAACCGCATGGTCTGCAATTCTTTCAAGATACTTTGCAATCATAACGATATCGAGAGCCTCTGAGCCGAGTTCCTTATTCTTATAAATGAGTTCAACCGTTTCATTCTTTGAACGGTTAAAAAGCTCGTCAACAATATCATCCTGACGGGCTACCTTTTTGGCAACCCCAATATCGCTCTTAACAAAAGCGTCAATAGCCTCCGTTACCATTTTTGAGGCATTGTCTGCCATTTCCAAAATGTGAGTAAGATTGAACACCTGCTTTTTGTCCTTGATGTAAACAGACATTTCAGCAATGTCAACTGCCTGATCGCCGATTCTCTCAAGGTCGGTAATCATTTTGAGTGCGGCGGAAACATATCTGAGGTCGTGTGCAACCGGTGCCTGATGAAGAAGAAGGTGCAGACATCTGCTTTGAATGGATTTTTCCGCCTCGTTAATACGATTTTCGTGTTCTCTTGCGATATCAAGCAAATCTTCGCCGTCAACAATCATCTTCATTGTATTTTTGATTGCCTGTTCAACAAAACCGCCCATTTCAATAAGGCTGTCGTTAAGCTGTGTAAGCTCTTTATCAAAATATTCTCTCATTAGCCAAACCTTCCCGTAATGTATTCTTCGGTACGCTTATCCTGCGGATTTGAGAAAATTGCGTCGGTTGAATTACATTCAACCATTTCACCGAGTAAAAAGAACGCTGTTTCATCTGAAATACGCAAAGCCTGCTGCATATTATGTGTTACCATAACGATTGTATAATCGTTTTTCAGTTTAAGGCAAAGCTCCTCAATTTTACCCGTTGAAATAGGATCAAGCGCAGAGGTAGCCTCGTCCATAAGCAGAACTTCGGGTTTTACGGCAAGTGCTCTTGCAATACAAAGTCTTTGTTGCTGACCGCCCGAAAGACCGAGAGCGCTCTTTTTGAGCCTGTCTTTAAGCTCATCCCAGATTGCGGCGTCACGCAGAGATTCTTCAACAATCCTGTCAAGTTCTTTCTTGCTTTTGATTCCGTGTGTGCGAGGACCGAAAGCGATGTTATCGTAAATGCTCATCGGGAACGGATTGGCTTTCTGAAACACCATACCAACCCTTTTGCGGAGGATATTTACATCCATATCTCCGTAAATATTCTCGTTGTCAAGGCGAATGCCGCCTGTTATCTTACAACCCTCAACAAGGTCGTTCATTCGGTTGAGCGACTTTAAAAGAGTTGACTTACCGCAGCCTGACGGACCGATGAAGGCTGTGATTCTGTTTTTCTTCATACGGATATTTACATCCTTTAACGCATGAAATTTTCCGTAGTAAAGATTCATGTTTTCTATGGTAAATTTATCCATTGTAAAATAATTATCCTTTCCTGTTACTTCTTGTTGTTTCCAAGTTTCTTTGCAACAAATGCCGAGAGTGTATTGATTGCAAAAACAAGTACAAGAAGTACAACTGCGGTACCCCATGCCTGATCTGTATGAAGTCCTTCGTTGGTAAGTACATACATATGAACGGCAAGTGATCGTCCCGAATTGAGAGGGCCTGCCGCATAGCCTGTTGCCGAACCGTAAGTATAAATAAGTGCGGCTGTTTCGCCTACTATTCTGCCGACAGCAAGAATGATTCCGGCAAGAATACCGGGCATCGCACTCGGAAGAATAATTCTCATAATTGTTCTGAGCTTGCCCGAACCGAGTCCGTAACTGCCCTCACGGTATGAATCGGGAACTGTGAGAAGTGCCTCCTCGGTTGTACGCATAATTGTGGGAAGTACCATAATTGCAAGCGTAAATGCACCGGCAAGAAGTGAATAACCCCAGTTAAGGGCATACACAAAGAAAAGCATACCGAAAAGACCGTAAACAATTGACGGAATACCGGCAAGGGTTTCTGCCATTGTTCTGATTACCTTAACAAGCTTGTTGCCACGCTTTGCATACTCGGCAAGATAGATTGCCGCTCCCACACCGAACGGTACGGAAATTATAAGGGTTACAAGCGTAAGAACAATTGTGTTGATAATTGACGGCATACACGATACATTGTCGCTGTTGTACTCAAGCGAGAACAGCTCGGGGGTAAGGTTCGGAACACCTCGCACAAGAACATAGGCAATGATAAATATGAGAGCCGCCGCTGAAAGTGCCGCCGCAAGACCTACAAGAATGAGCAGTACAAGTGAAAGGGGCTTTCTTTTGTAGGCTTTCATTCTCTGTTTAAACGATACTTTGTTGATTGCCTTAATCTGTGACACATCAACCAAAGCGGCATCGTTTTTTATGTTATCGCTGTTAGCCACGCTTTTCACTCCTACTCTTTATAGCCTGCATTGAAAGTGTGATGAGCAGAACAAATACGAACAGAACAACACCCGTTGCAATAAGTGCCTGACGGTGCAAGCCTGTTGAATAACCCATTTCAAGAACAATGTTTGCGGTCAGGGTACGAAGTCCGTCCGTAACGCTGTGCGGAATCTGAACCTGATTGCCTGAAATGAGTACAACTGCCATTGTTTCGCCCAACGCTCTGCCTATGCCGAGAACAACTCCTGCAAGAACGCCTGATTTTGATGCCGGAAGAATTGTCTTGAACACACTTCTTTCCTTTGTAGCACCAAGTGCCAGAGCACCTTCGTAGTAGCTTTCGGGAACTGCCTTGATTGCCGACTCCGACACACCGATGATTGTCGGAAGAATCATAACTCCGAGTACGATTGATGCCGCAAGCCAGCTTGAACCGTTACCGCCGAAGTTATCACGGATGAACGGTACAACTACCATAAGTCCGAAGAAGCCGTAAACAATTGACGGGATGCCTGCCAAAAGCTCTGTTGCCGGTTTAAGCACCTTGTAAAGCGGTGCAGGGCAAAATCTTGCAAGAAATACTGCTGTGAGAATTCCTATCGGAACACCGATTATGATTGCTCCCGCAGTAACATATATGCTTGCGATAATCATATCAAAAATTCCATATGATGCAGGCACATTCGTAGGCGCCCATTTCTGTCCGCCTACGAAATCAAAGAAGCCTATTTCTGCCATTGCAGGAACACCGTTACAGAATAAGAATATACAGATTATGACAACCGCCGCTATACTTGTTACAGCTGTGAGGAAGAAAACTCCCTGCATTGCCTTTTCACGAAATCTGTTTAATCTCATTTAATTATGTCACTCCAAACAGTTGTTTCACCTGTGTAAATTGATTTTACCTGATCAAGTGTGAGGTCATCACATGTGTTTGCATTGTTTACGATTACTGCGATACCGTCTTTTGCGATTGTTTCAACCTTGAGTGCGCTCTTTTCCTCATCTTTAAGGTCACGGGACGCCATACCGATATCACATGTACCGCCCATAGCCGACTGCATACCTGCCGATGAGTCGGATGTCTGGATTTCAACCTTAGCGTTTGTGTTTGCCTTCTGATAAGCCTCGGCAAGCTTTTCCATTACAGGTGATACCGAAGAAGAACCTGCTACGCTGATTTTGCCTGACGGTTTCTTACCGCTGTATGCGGCATTTTCCGAAACAGTTACATAACCGTTGTCCGAAACAATCTTCTGACCGTCTGAGCTCATTATGTAATCAACAAAATCCTGAGCAACATCGCTGAGTTCGCCCTTGTAAGCAATGTTGAACGGACGGCTTACTGCATAGTCGCCTGATTTTACATTATCGGCTGTTGCCTCAACACCGCCGATTTTAAGAGCCTTTACCGTATCGTTGAGTGAACCGAGTGAAATGTAACCGATTGCCGCCTCGTTATCCTTTACATTTGTGATAACAGCCTCTGTGCTGTTGATTGTTACAGCCGAAGCAGTTGTGTTGTCTGTCTTGTTGTTGCCGTCCTTAACAAGAACGCCTGTGAGTTCTGTGAAAGCATCTCTTGTGCCTGAACCCTCTTCTCTTGTTACTACAGAGATTGTTTTTGATGCGTCAAACTTTGCGGCATCCGAACCTGCGTTGGATGAACCGTTTGATGAAGAATTTGCACCGCCGCAGCCTGCAAATGCAGAAACTGCAAGAACACCGAATAATGCTGTTGCCGTAATTTTTTTAGTCATAGATTTCATTTGAATTTTCTCCTTAAATTCATATCATTTGTGTACCTCTTTCGTACAACATCAGTCTATGACTGTTTTGTAAAATACGCTGTTTGTCAATTGTAAAAAGAGTGTAAATAAAAATATAGGTTTTGTATGCCAAAATAAATTTTTACAAATTTGCGTGACAAAGCCTTTTATTTGTGGTACAATATTACAGAAGTATGCAGGATGTAAAATAATTCCTGCAAAATTTCAAAATCAACTTACATAAGATTTACAGAGAAATATTATTCCAAGGAGGTCATTTTAGTGGCTGAAAACAAAATTCCATACAAAATATACCTTGACGAAAGCGAAATCCCGACAAAATGGTACAATGTTCGTGCAGATATGAAAAACAAGCCTGCACCGCTTTTAAACCCTGCAACACTCAAGCCTATGACACATGCAGACCTTGCTCCCGTGTTCTGTGATGAGCTTATTGACCAGGAGCTTGACGATACAGACGCATACATTGACATTCCGGAAGAAATTCAGAACTTCTATAAAATGTACCGTCCATCTCCGCTTATAAGAGCATATTTTCTTGAAAAGGCTCTTGACACTCCCGCAAAGATTTACTACAAATTCGAAGGCAACAACACAAGCGGAAGCCACAAGCTCAACAGCGCAATTGCTCAGGCTTACTACGCTAAAAAGCAGGGACTTAAAGGTGTTACAACCGAAACAGGCGCAGGTCAGTGGGGTACTGCCCTTTCAATGGCTTGTTCATATTTCGGCCTTGACTGCAAGGTATTTATGGTAAAGGTTTCATACGAGCAAAAGCCTTTCAGAAGAGAGGTTATGAGAACCTACGGTGCAAGCGTTACTCCGTCACCGTCAACAACAACGGAAGTCGGCAGAAAGATTCTTGAGGCTCACCCCGGTACAACAGGAAGCCTTGGCTGTGCTATTTCTGAGGCTGTTGAGGTTGCAACTCATACAGACGGCTACCGTTATGTACTCGGAAGTGTGCTTAATCAGGTACTTCTTCATCAGTCGGTTATCGGTCTTGAGGCAAAAGCGGCGCTTGAGAAATACAATGTAAAGCCTGACATTATCATCGGCTGTGCAGGCGGCGGTTCAAACCTCGGCGGTCTTATCTCTCCGTTTATGGGTGAAAAGCTCCGTGGCGAAAACGACTACAAATTTATCGCTGTTGAGCCGGCATCATGTCCAAGCTTTACAAGAGGTAAGTTCGCATATGACTTCTGCGATACAGGTATGATTTGTCCTCTCTCAAAGATGTACACGCTCGGCAGCGGATTTATTCCGTCAGCCAACCACGCAGGCGGACTTCGTTTCCACGGTATGAGCTCAACACTTTCTCAGCTGTATCATGACGGTCTTATGGAGGCAAGAGCAGTTGAGCAGACAAGCGTATTTGCGGCGGCTGAACAGTTTGCAAGAGTTGAAGGTATTCTTCCTGCTCCCGAAAGCAGTCACGCAATCAGAGCTGCAATTGACGAGGCTCTCAAGTGCAAGGAAACAGGCGAAGAAAAGACAATTCTCTTCGGTCTTACAGGTACAGGCTACTTTGATATGGTTGCTTATCAGAAGTATAATGACGGCGAAATGAGCGACTACATTCCGACAGACGCCGACCTTCAGCAGGGCTTTGACGGCTTGCCAAAGGTTGACTAATGCGAGTGTCTCGCACCCGGTTCGTGAAGACAGTTTGTTATATTCAAACTTTTGTCACCCGAGCGTAGCTTGGTTGTCAATTTACGAACTAACACTATATTAATATTTATCGGAATATAAAAAAAGAAAAGAGGTCAGTAATCGCTGACCTCTTTGTTATAGGAGATGATTTTTTGAAAACACCTGTTCTTGAAAGTGAACGAGTCATTTTACGCCCATTAACCGTTAACGATGCTAAAACGGCATTTAACAACTGGACAAGTGATAATCGAGTTACAAAGTATATGCGGTATAATTCTCACACAAGCCTTGATGATACAATTGAATGGCTTAAAATGGTTGAATATGCAGAAAATTCTGATAAGCAATACGATTGGGGATTTATTGACAAAAAAGCGGGTACTCTTTTCGGCAGTGGCGGTCTTGTATGGAATGATGATGAACAGATGTACGAAATCGGTTACAACTGTATGTTTGATTATTGGCACAAAGGCTTTACAACTGAAATAGCCGCAGTAATTCTTAATTTTGCAAAGAACGCTTTAAAGCAAACAAAGATTTACGGTTGCCACGCTGTTGAGAATGTAAACTCGGGAAAAGTTATGATTAAAAATGGATTTGTACCTACCGGATATACTACCGTAACAAACTTTGACGGCACAACTAAAAAGGCACGAACCTACATTTTAAACTTTTAACTATTATACGCAATGAGTGCAATATTTGATGCACAGTTTTCTTCATTTAAATAACAAGTCAGTGCGTTTTATTCGTTTTGGTTTTGCAACCAAAACGATTGGCGAACACTGTTCGCCGCTACATTTAAGGAATTACTTTGCAATATTCATAAAGCCAAACAAAAACGGTTGGATTACTTTTTTCGTAAATCCAACCGTTAATTTTTTATTTGGTAATCTAAAATCCGAACTTATTCTCTGCCGGCACGAACACTTGCGGAGGCAAGTATATACACAAAACCGAGGAGAATATCGGTTGCTATGTCGAACACTTCAATCACAAAAACAACCTGTCCGTTGACAACATTAAATATGATGTTAAGCACTCCGATAAGCACAAGCACTACTGCGAGTTTGCCCGAAGTTTTCAACATTTTTTGCATATCCGGCGGTGATGTCTTTTTTGAAACGGCTCTCAGTCCCATTGAACCTACTGCGAGCTTCAGCACCATTGAAACGGTAACAGTCACGATTAGCAGATAGTCGAATACCGATGCCGATCCGCCGTCAAATGACGGGATAATCGTATTAACCAGCTTGTATGCAACCAAAATTCCCGAAAATATAACTCCGAGAAACATTACAACTGCCGTTACTTTGATTTTTTCTTTCATAAGACACACCCCCGTGAAGGTTTAAGTTATCAGCCGATAAGCTCCTTAATTTTTGACTCTGCAAGAGCAGGATCTGCCTTACCTCTGCTGTTCTTCATAACATTTCCGACAAGCGACTTAATTGCCTTTTCCTTGCCGTTCTTATAGTCCTCAACAGCCTTTGGATTGCTCTCAACAGCCTGCTTGCACAAATCGTTGAGTGCGTTTTCGTCAAGACCGCCCATATCGCTTTCGCTGATAAATTCAAGAGCACCCTTGCCGCTGTCAAGCATTTTTTCAAGTGTTGCCTTCGCAAGGTTGTTGCGGATTTTACCGCTGTCAAGAAGTTTTACAAGCTCGTTAAGCTGTTCCGGAGTAACCGCAACATCAAAGATTTCCTTGTCAGCCTCAGTTTCTGTTCTGCGGAAAATCTGACCGATAATGAAGTTTGAAACTGTCTTTGGTGACTTAACGCCCTCGCAAGCCTTGTCAAAATACTCGCTGATTTTGCGGTACTTTGTAAGAAGCTGTGCATCCTTTTCGGGAATTGCAAGTTCGTCAATATATCTTCTGCACTTATCGGCAGGAAGCTCAGGCATTGCAGCCTTGATTTCTTCAACAACATCTTTCGGAACATGGATAGTAACAAGGTCGGGATCACGAAAATAACGGTAATCGTGAGCGTCCTCTTTACTTCTCATTGAAGATGTTGTGTTGGTTGCGTCGTCATAACGGAGAGTTTCCTGAACAACACTTCCGCCGTTTTCAATGAGGTCAACCTGTCTTTCAAACTCATACTCCATAGCCTTTGCTATGTTGTTGATTGAGTTCATATTTTTAATTTCGGTTCTTGTACCAAGCTTTTCGCTGCCCTTTGGACGAACCGAAATGTTTACATCGCAACGCATTGAGCCTTCCTGCATCTTACAGTCGGAAATTCCGATGTAACGCATAACCTGCTGAAGCTTTTCAACATACTCTCTCGCCTCGTCAATTGAACGAATGTCAGGCTCTGAAACAATTTCGATAAGAGGAACACCGCCACGGTTATAGTCAACATATGTGTCGCCGTGCTGATGAATGAGCTTTCCTGCGTCCTCTTCGATGTGAATGTGGTGCAGACGGATTTTTCTGCCGTTTGAAAGTTCAACATAACCGCCTATAATAAGCGGAGCATAAAGCTGGCTAATCTGATAAGCCTTTGAAAGGTCGGGATAGCAGTAGTTCTTTCTGTCCATTTTTGAAATCTCTGCGATTTCACCGTGAACTGCAAGACCTGCACGGATTGCATAGCGAACTACCTCACGGTTAAGCTTTGGAAGTGTTCCCGGCAGACCGATACACACGGGACAGCAATGGCTGTTTGGCGCACCGCCGAATTTTGTAGTACAGCCGCAGAAGATTTTTGTCTTTGTGGCAAGCTCAATATGGGTTTCAAAACCCGCAACTAATTCGTAACTCACAGCTTAACACCCCACTTTGTATCCTTAAAGTTTTCAGCAGCAGCCTGCTGATATTTGTATGCCGCATTAAGAATTTCAGCCTCGCCGAAGCTCTTGCCGATAAGCTGCATACCAATCGGCATACCCTTTGCGTTGAATCCGCACGGAACCGAAACACCCGGCAGACCTGCAATATTGACAGGTACAGTGCAGATATCCGTAAGATAGGTTTCAATCGGATCGCTTACAGCGTGTCCCTTTTCAAATGCTGTCATAGGAACAGTAGGCGCAAGGATTACATCGCACTTTTCAAATGCGTTGTTGAATGCCTTAACGATAGTGCCGCGAAGATTCTGAGCCTTTTTGTAATAAGCGTCATAGTAACCTGCGGAAAGCACATAGGTACCGAGGAGGATTCTGCGTTTAACCTCTTCGCCGAATCCCTCCGAACGGGTACGGCAGACCATATCGTGAGTGCCGTTGTAATGCTCGGTTTTGTAACCGAAACGGATACCGTCATATCTGCCAAGGTTTGAAGATGCCTCGGCACAGGCGATGATATAGTAAACAGGAAGGGCAAATTTGAGTTCGGGCAGGTCAAAGTAAACAATCTCTGCGCCCATTGACTTGTAGATATCGGCAGCCTTTAAGACAGCCTCTTTTACATCGTCACGGACACCCTCAAGATATTCCTTTGCAATACCGATTTTCATACCCTTGATGTCATTGTTGAGTTTTGAATAAGTGTCACCGACAAAGCCCTTTGAGGTTGAATCTTTTTCATCTCTCTTTGAAATTGCGTCAAAAACAATTGCAGCGTCCTCAACAGACTTTGTAATCGGTCCAATCTGGTCAAGTGAACTTGCGTATGCGATAAGTCCGTAACGGGAAACCGCACCGTAAGTAGGTTTAAGACCTACAATACCGCAGAATGATGCCGGCTGACGGATTGATCCGCCTGTATCAGAACCAAGACCGTAAGCGGCAATGTTTGCGCCTACTGCACTTGCAACACCGCCTGATGAACCGCCTGAAACATAGTTTGAATCAAACGGATTCATTGCACCGCCAAAGTATGATGTTTCGCATGAAGAGCCCATTGCGAACTCGTCCATATTCGTCTTGCCGAGCATAACTGCGTTTTCGCCTGCAAGAGTTTCCCAAACGGTTGCGTTATAAATCGGCTTATAGCCTGTGAGAATTTTTGAACAACAGGTTGTTTCAATTCCCTTTGTTGAAATATTGTCCTTGAGCGTCATCGGAACACCCTCGAGCATACCGATTTCCTCGCCAGAGGCAATTTTTCTGTCAACAGCCTCGGCAGTTTTCAGAGCCTCCTCGCCTGTTACATTAACATATGCGTTAAGCTCGCCGTCAGCCTTTTCGATTTCGTCAAGATAGCTTTTTGTAAGCTCGGTACATGAACACTCTTTTGACACAAGCATTTCATGAATTTTTTCAATAGAACCCATTTTTACACCGCCTTACTCTCTGTTTCTTACAAGGAAGTGATCCTCTGCCTGCTCGGGAGCATTTGAAAGGATCTCCTTTGTATCGTAGGACTCAACAACCTCATCCTCACGAAAAACATTTGACAGATTGTTAATATCGTCAAACTCCTCGCCGTCTGTCGGAGCGTTATTGATTGTGTCGGCAAAATCTATGATTTCCTGCATTGACTTTGTAAGGCCGTCAAGCTCCTCTTCGGGAACAAAAAGCTTTGAAAGCAACGCAATGTTTTCAACATCTTCTCTTGTTACCATAAAAACCGTCCTTTTTAAAGAAAATAGGGCAAGTCATATAATATATAACTCGCCCTTTGAGTTTGAATATATGACTGCAAATGCAGTTTTTATCTTAATTTAATATGAACCTCACGGAGCTGCTGTTCTGTTACCTCACCCGGTGAACCGAGGAGAAGATCCTGAGCATTGGAGTTCATCGGGAATGCAATAACTTCTCTGATGTTCTCTTCCTCTGTAAGGAGCATAATCATACGGTCAACACCCGGAGCCATACCTGCGTGCGGCGGAGCACCGTACTGGAACGCATTGTAGAGTGCAGAGAACTTAGCCTTGAGGTCATCCTCGCTGTAGCCGGCAAGCTCGAACGCTTTCTTCATAATTTCAATATCGTGGTTACGAACAGCGCCTGATGAAAGCTCAACACCGTTACAAACGATATCGTACTGATAAGCAAGAACCTCTTCGGGATCCTTGTTAAGAAGGCTGTCAAGACCGCCCTGCGGCATTGAGAAAGGATTGTGTGTGAAGATAATTTTATTTGTTTCTTCATCTCTCTCAAACATCGGGAAGTCAACGATAAAGCACATTTCAAAACGGCTTGTATCGATAAGGTCAAGACGCTTTGCAACCTCTGTTCTGATCTGACCCGCAAGCTTTGGAGCTTCCTGAGCAGTATCGGCGATAAAGTAGATTACATCGCCTGCTTTTGAACCGTTACGGCTGATAAGTTCTTCACGGTCGCCCTCTTTAAGGAACTTGTCAATCGGACCGTCAAATGTGAGGTCGTCTCTAACCTTAACATAGCCAAGGCCCTTCATGCCGATTGAAAGAGCGAACTCCTCCATCTTCTTGAACCATTTCTTTGACTGACCTGCGGCGTTCGGAACATTGATTGAACGAACTGTCTTTTTGCGGAACGGAGCAAAGTCTGTTTCCTCAAACATATCGCTGATTTCAACAATTACGAGCGGATTGCGGAGGTCAGGCTTGTCTGTACCGTACTTGAGCATACTCTCGGCATACGGAATACGGGCAAACGGAGGCTTTGAAACCTCTTTATTTGAAAACTTCTTGAATGTTTCGTAAAGAACCTCTTCAGCAACAGCAAATACATCTTCCTGTGTTGCAAAAGCCATTTCAAAATCGAGCTGATAGAACTCACCCGGTGAACGGTCTGCACGGGCGTCCTCATCACGGAAGCAAGGTGCAATCTGGAAATACCTGTCAAAACCTGACACCATAAGGAGCTGTTTAAAAATCTGAGGAGCCTGTGGGAGAGCATAGAATCTGCCCTTGTGCTTTCTGCTCGGGATAAGGTAGTCACGAGCACCCTCCGGAGATGAAGTTGAAAGGATAGGAGTCTGAATCTCCGTAAAGCCCATTTCGTTCATCTTGTTGCGCAGAAATGTGATAATCTGCGAACGAATCATAATATTATTGTGAACCTTCGGGTTACGGAGGTCAAGAAAACGATATTTAAGTCTTACTTCTTCGTTGGTATTTGTAGAGGTTGCAACCTCAAACGGAAGAACATTCTTACACTTACCGAGAACCTTGATGTCCTCCGTGTGAACTTCAACGAAACCTGTTGCAATCTTCTTGTTGATTGTTTCTTCGTCACGCTTAACAACAGTACCGCTGAGAGTTACTGTACATTCCTTGTTGACATTCTTAAGGAGTTCATCGTTGTGAACAACAACCTGAAGCACACCGTACTGATCACGGATATCGAGGAACATTACACCGCCGTGGTCACGGATATTTTCAACCCAGCCCGCAACTCTGACCTGCTGTCCGATATTTTCTTCTCTTAACTCACCGCAGGTGACTGTGCGGTATTCATTAGCTTTTATCATTACTGTAACTATCCTTTCACAGATATTTTGCCTGTCAGCCTATTTATTTAGCCTATTCTTCTGTATTATAACACAATTGCTGTATTCAATCAATATTTTACAAAAGATTTTTTAAGCATACGGCAAAATATTCCGTTATTCAACGCTTTTAAGACTTTCAACCATATTAACGGCTTTAATCTTAAAGCTCATAACCGCATTTACAAGAATTGAAAACAGAAATGTCAGCCCTGCCGCATAGAGGTATGAAGTGAAATAAATATCTCTTCCAAACATAACGTTGTCAACCTCAACCGTCTGAATGATAAAGCCTGTCAAAAGGTTTCCGAGAAACAGACCTACGATAATTCCGAGGATAGTCAGAATTATGTTCTCTTTGTAAATGAAGGATGAAGTTTCACGGTTGTAGAATCCGAGAACCTTAAAGGTTGCAATTTCACGGACACGCTCGGCAATGTTGATATTAGTCAGGTTGTAGAGTACAACAAAGGCAAGTGCCGCTGCGCAGATTATCATAACCGTAACAACCAAATCAAGAGAGTTGAGCATATTTCGGAATTCGTTTAAGCTTGACGCAATATAGCTTACCGCCGCAATTTTATCATCGGATAAAACCTGTGAGCCAAACTCGTCACAGGCAGAATCCGAGGCATCTTTGAGTGCGACATCAGCCATATTATAGGTACAGTCCTTACCGAACAAGCTCTTATAGGCATCGGGCGTCATGTAGACAAAATTGTAAAGGTACTGTTCAAAAATTCCGCTGACCTTGACCTCTGCCTTTTTGCCGTCAACATTCAGTGTGATTTTGTCGCCTGTTTTTATTCCAAGCTCACTGCACATTTTTTCGCTGAGCATTACTCCGCTGTCCGAAAGCTTGAGTTCTTCTTTGCCTTTTCTTGTATGCAGAGAAACAATTTCGTCAAACTTTTCGGGATTCTGCGGTACAACAAGATTTGTGTCGCTGTCCTTAACCTTACTGCCGTGTGTTACCGTACATTCCTGCTGTGAAACAAGCATTGAGTGTTTGACATTGCTGTTTTTATCAAGTGTATCTGTCAAAAACGAAAGATTGTCGGCACTTCCGCTGTCTTTCGGAACAACAACGGCATCGTATTTATAGATTGTTTCAAACTGATCGTGTGTCATCGGTTCAAAGCTGTTGAGCAAACCGAATGCGGCAACAATCAGAGCCGTACAGCCTGCCACACCGATAACAGTCATACAAAGTCTTACCTTGTATCTGAACAGATTTCTTGCGGTAAGCTTTGAGTTAAAGCTCATATGTGACCACAACGGTTTTATGCGTTCAAGCAAAATTCTCTTGCCCGATTTTGGTGCTTTCGGCCGCATAACAGCCGCAGGCTTTTCGTGCAGAGATTTTGCACACACTACAACCGACACGACAACCGTGCAGACAACTGCGGCAACAATTCCGAAAATTATGCTTGTATAGTCGGGTATCAGCGTTATATCGCCGATGTAGTACATAATTTTGTAAGCATCATAAATTACAAACGGCAAGGTGAAAATGCCGATTAAAATACCGATTACACTTCCGATAACAGCCGCAAGCAACGAGTAGATTACAAACTTCATTACAATGCTTGTGTTGCTGTAGCCGAGTGCTTTCAACGTTCCGATTTCGGTACGCTTTTCCTCAATTAGTCTTGTCATTGTGGTTACGCAGACAAGCACCGCTACGAGCAGGAAGAATACTGGAAATACCGTTGCAACAGCGCCGAGTCTGTCAGCATTTGAAGAAAATGTTGAGTAACCCGGGTTGTCGCTTCTGTCAAAAACATACCACTTTGGTTCTGTAAGAGAATTAATTTCTTCCTCTGCATCTTTGATTTTATCCTCTGCCTTTTTGAATTCTTCATCGGCTTTTTTAACACCGTCATTGTATTCTGTCTGTGCATCGGAAAGTTTTTTCTCGCCGTTTTTCTTTTCCTCGGCAAGCTTTGCAACACCGTTGTCATACTCGTTCTGAGCGTCATTCAGCTTGCTTTCTGCCGAATCAAGCTGAGCCTGACCGTCTGCCGACTGTTGTGCAAGTTCTGCTTTTGCGGCATCAAGCTGTGTTCTTCCGCTTGAAATCTGTGAATATGCGTAGTCAAGCTGAGCCTGTCCCTCACTCTTTTTCTGTTCAAAAAGAGCCTTGCTTTCAGAAAGTCGGCTTTCGCTTTCTTCAAGCTGTGCCTTTGCGGAATCGTATGTTGCATTGAGTTCGTCAAGCTTCTGCTGAGCCTGTTCAAGCTGTGCGTTCAAAACAGCAAGCGTTTCTTCATCGGTTGTCTGACTGATTTGATACTGCAAAGCCGAAACGGCATCCTCAGCCTGACTTATTCCTGCCAAAAGCTGCGGTTCCTGTTCGGTTTGAAATGTATCCTTTGCCGACTGCAGCTGATATTCCGCATTTTCTATTTCAGCCTGTGATTTTGAAATTTCTTTATCAAATTCTGCTTTTGAAGAATTATATTGTTTTTCGGCAGAATTAAGCTGACTTTCCTTTTCGGCAATCTGAGCCTGTGCATCGGCAATTTTTGTGTTGTATTCATTGCGTGAATTTTCAAGCTGTGTCCTGCCGTCCTCAATCTGCTGTTTTGCCGAATCAAGTTTTTTCTGTGCGTCATCGGTCTTGGTTTTCAGCTCTTTTTTGCCGTCCTCAATCGCCGTCTTTGCATCGGCAAGCTTCTTTTCGGTTTTTTCTTTATTGTCCGAATACTCCTGTTTTGCATCTGCAAGATCGCTCTTAGCCTTGTCGATAACCTCAACCGTAAAGCTGTTGCTCCTGTTCTCTCCCACCTTTTCAAAATCGGCGGCTTTATCCTCTATGGCATTATCATAATCGTCCGTGTATGCCAAGAATTTATCCGAAATATCGGTTTTTACATAAAGCTCCGTGTAGCGTTCAAAGGCGAAATCTTCGGGGCCAATGTAGAAATAATCCGAAATTTTTCCGTTGCCGACTGTCGTAGTTCCTCGCTGATATGCTATGTAAAGAGGTGACTGCACAAGACCGACCACCGTGTATTCAAGGGTTTTAAGTTCGGTTGAAGTATCTGTATCGCCCGTCTGTTTTGCAAATCTGATTTTGTCGCCGATTTTATAACCCTCTGCCGTGAACGAGCTTGAATCGGCTGCAATTTCACCCGACTTTTCGGGAAGTCTGCCCTCCGTCAAAACAAGTTTGTTCTGAACGGAATTATCACCGTATTTTTCGGGAAGCGCAATGACTCTCATAGTCCTGCCGCCGCTGTCGGCATCGGTCTGAACATCGCAGAAATATGACGGCATAACAGAGGTTACTCCGTCTGTATTTTTTACCGCCTTTATGTCGTCCTCGTCAAATCCGACCGTTGACACAAGTCGGTAATCCATAAGCTCCTGCTCGTTCGTGTAGGTTCTTGCAAGATTGTACATTGACGGAACCGTTGCCTTTATTCCGGCAAAAAATCCCACTCCAAGGGCAATAATCGCCATAATTGAGATAAATCTTGCTTTTGTATTTTTAATTTCTCTGAATGTGTTTTTTATCAAGGATTTAGTCATTGTGACACCTCCTTTTCATTTTTTACCACTCAATTTCTTCAACATTTTTCGGATTTTCATTGTAAATATCTTCAACAATTTTTCCGCTTTTCATTCTTATAATGTGATCCGCCATCGGCGTTATTGCTCCGTTGTGAGTGATAAGAACAACGGTCATTTTGTCTTTACGGCAGGTTTCCTGCAACAATTTCAGAATCTGTCTGCCCGTGTTGTAGTCAAGCGCACCTGTAGGTTCGTCACAAAGCAAAAGCTTCGGTCTTTTGGCAAGTGCTCTTGCGATTGAAACTCTCTGCTGTTCACCGCCCGAAAGCTGTGCAGGGAAGTTGTTTGCCCTTTCAAGCAAGCCCACACTGTCAAGAGCAGTTTCGCTGTCAAGAGGATCACTGCAAATCTGAGCGGCAAGCTCAACATTTTCCTTTGCCGTTAGGTTATGAACAAGGTTGTAAAACTGGAACACAAAGCCTATGTCATGCCGTCTGTACTCAATAAGCTGTTTGTCCTTAAATTTGCTTATATCCTTTCCGCCGACAATGATTTCACCCTCGGAACAGCTGTCCATTCCGCCGAGAATATTCAGAACGGTTGTTTTGCCTGCACCGGACGCACCGACCACAATTGCAAACTCGCCCTCCTCAACCTTGAACGAAATGCCGTCAACCGCATTGATGACAATTTCACCCGTTTTGTATCTTTTGTAAACATTATTAAATTCTACAAGGCTCATAAAATCACCCTTTTCATATGTTTCTTACAGAAAAAATCACTGTGCTTTGCATACTAATTATACCAAATTAGCACCGCAATATCAACAGAAATCTTACCGTATTCGTCATCTGTATGTACAATATTTTGAAATTATACATATAAAAAACAGCAGAGGTCACACTAAACCTCCGCTGCAAAAAATTATTCATATGTATGATTACAGACCTCGTTGATTTTATCACGGAGCTTTAAGAAATCGTCAAAAGCGTCGGGCTTTCTGCGTGGATCACGCAAAATTGCCGCAGGATGAAGCATTGCCATCATAAGCACACCGTTTTTCTCAATCCACTGACCGTGTTCCTTTGTGATTTTGATATCCGATTTAATAAGCCTTGCCGCCGCAATTCTGCCGAGACAGACAATAATTTTCGGCTTGATCATTCTCACCTGTGTTCTGAGCCACTCAATGCACATTTCCTGTTCTTCGGGCTTTGGATCACGGTTCTTCGGCGGACGGCACTTTACCATATTGGCAATGTAAATATTCTTGTTTCTGTCAAGGTCAACAGCCGCAAGCATTTTGTCAAGCAGTTTGCCTGCTCTGCCGACAAACGGTTCGCCTTGAAGATCCTCGTTTTCGCCAGGACCTTCACCGATGAACATAACCTCTGCATTTTCGTTGCCGACACCCACAACAACATTTGTGCGAGTTTCGCAGAGTTCACACCTGTGACAGTTTTCACAAGCCGATTTTAATTCTTCCCAGGTATTATACATAATTTTCTCTCCCAAAATAAAGATTTAAATTTATCAAAAATGTTGAAATTCCAAGAATAAAGTAGTAAAATAAACACGAAGCCGTACGGCGAATTCTAATTGAATGGTGGTACACAAAATGAAAGTAATGGTTGAAACATCAGCGCATCATGTTCATGTTACCAAAGAAACTCTTGAGGCTCTCTTTGGCAAGGGCGCAACTCTTACAAACAAAAAGAATCTTTCACAGCCCGGACAGTTTGCCTGTGTTGAAAAGGTAACTGTTGTAGGTCCGAAAAGTGAAATGAAAATGTCAATTCTCGGTCCCGAAAGAAGTGCAGATCAGGTTGAAATCTCTCTTACAGACGCTCGTAAGCTCGGCATTGCCGCTCCTGTCAGAGAATCAGGCGATATTGCAGGCACACCCGGTTGCAAGCTTGTCGGTCCCGAGGGCGAAGTTGAAATCGAATGCGGTGTAATTGCCGCTAAAAGACATATTCACCTTGATCCGAAAACTGCAGAGGAGTTTGGTCTTAAAGACAAACAGCTCGTTTCGGTTAAGGTTGGCGAAAATACTGGCAGAGCAACAACATTCGGTGATGTTGTAATCAGAGTAAACGCAAACTACGCTCCTGCAATGCACATTGATACAGACGAATCAAATGCCGCAGGTCTTGGCGGTACGGTTGACGGCGAAATCATCGCATAATTTTGATTTAAGCCAAATCACATTTTTGGGACAGTCTTTTAAGGCTGTCCTTTTTGTTTTGTCAAAATAAGGTCAGTTGGGACAAAAGCTGAGATGTCTGTTCAAAAGATTTGTCAAATCATTTATTTCATTCACAGAAAGCTTCCTGAGATCAACCAACAATACATGGTTGGAGCGATGGATAATGTAGATATAATTTTTATAATTGCCCCAAAGATAAAACATATTCCATTGGTTCATTCCTTTTACCCACGGTGAAATTATCTGAATACCATCTTCAAAAAACATATATTCTCTAACCCCCTGTTTTTCAGAAGGATCTGCTTTACTTGACCTTATATAGAAAATCAATTCATGTATTTTTCTTGCAAAGATTGCTAACAAAATATCCAGAGCTACAAAAATAAATGTCATGAAATCAATTGAACCACCATTCATTGGGGGGTCAAAAATCGTTTGAAGTACCGTAATTACTGCGATAAGTAAAAGAGATATTCTAATAATTAATCTTTTCTTTTTATTTCCCAGACAATCTAATGCAATTTCTTTTATTACTTTATTTTCCTCTTCACCAACATCAATTTTACATTTAATCATTTTGATTTTACCCTTTCATTTCTTTTTTAAATCGGAAAATGTTTCGGAAAAAGTTGTTCTGCAAAGATATTGCAGGTCCGACAGCATATCCACGGTGCATATTTTTATATCAATTTTGCTGTTCATATTATCAAAGTCTGCTCAAAAATGTGTGGAGAAAATCGGGGAAAATTTCTCGCCAAGATTTTTCATTGTGTGCGTTTTCAAAAAGAATGACCTCGTTCATTCTGTCATACGGGTAGAAGCTTTCTTCCAAAAGTTCATAGAGCATTTCGGTGCTTTCCAAAATCATCTCTTCAAGCTCGTCACCGTTACCCGTATAGATGTAGAGGTACGGCATATTTTCAACAATTTTTGCCGAAAGATATTTCGCCCAATCCTCTCTTGTGTAACAGAGAAATGCAGGAGAAAACACACCTGCATAGCCGAATTTTTCCGGGTGTTCAAAAGCCGAAAAAAATGACATAAGTCCGCCCGATGAACTTCCGCAGACGGCAACATTCTGTCTGTCGGTGCATACGGGGAAATTATTTTCAACATACGGAATGACGGTATTCATAAGAAAATTGTCAAAGATTTCGCCCTCGGGTTTGAAATCCTCACAGAGCATTTCAAGGTGCTGAACCACACCGATTGATTTCGGTGTAAGCTCGCTGTCACGCCAAGCATTACCGTTGTCAACGCCTACGATTACAGCGTTGCCTACACCGCTTTTCTGCTCATTTTCAACAGCTTTTACAACCTCCCACGAACCATGCGGAGTTGAATTATCGTCAAAAAGATTCTGTCCGTCTGTCATATAGACAACGGGAAGTTTTTCACCGTCAGAATGTGACGGAACATAAACCCAAACGGTTCTGTCGTCCTTGTCGGGATACGGAAGTTTTATTGTATGTAACTTTGTGTCAACCATAAAATCACCTGTTTTTTATTATCTAATAGATATTAAACCATAAAAACAGCTGTGTTGCAACCTAATTTTTTACGGTTGCATAAATACAAAAATTCCCGTAAATAATATCTACAGAGGTGATTTGTTATGACTAACGATATTGAAATGCTCAACTGCGTTTTGCAGAATGCCGAAATGGGCTGTCAGGGAATTACGAGCGTGAGGAAAAGTTTGAAGGACAGCAAGGTTGACGGCGTTTTGTGCGAACATCTTATTAAATACGGAAAGCTGTATCATTGTGCAAATAAAATGTTGCAAAATCGTGGTGCAGAGCCACACAGAGTGAGTAATATGACAAAAGCAATGACACGCTATGCCGCACAAAGGGATTTAAAGCGTGACTCATCATCTTCGCACATTGCCGAAATGATGATAAAAGGCAACACAATGGGAGTGAATAAAATGTCACGCAAAATCCGAGAATACAACGGCAATGATCCCCATGTCAGCCTCCTCGCCAAAAGAATGTTAGAAACCGAAGAAGAAAACATAAAAGAAATGTCCGCATTTTTGTAAGTATAATCTCAATAAAAAACACCCGAAAGGAATTTTTTCAAAAACCTTTCGGGTGAAATTTTTATTAGATAAAGGTTGCACCAATTATGATGCGTTAAGCGCAGTCGGGCAAATTAAGCCTTAGGACCTGCTTCAACGAGAGCCTTACCAGCTTCGTTGCCTTCGTACTTAGCAAAGTTCTTAACAAAACGGCTTGCAAGATCCTTAGCCTTCTCTTCCCAATCAGCAACATTTGCATATGTGTCACGAGGATCGAGGATGCCTGAATCAACGCCGGGGAGCTCTGTAGGAACTTCAAAGTTGAAGTGTGGAATTGTCTTTGTAGGAGCCTTTGTGATAGAACCGTCAAGGATAGCATCGATAATACCACGAGTATCCTTAATAGAGATACGCTTGCCTGAGCCGTTCCAACCTGTGTTTACGAGGTATGCCTTAGCACCGCTCATTTCCATCTTCTTAACGAGCTCTTCAGCATACTTTGTAGGATGAAGCTCGAGGAATGCCTGACCGAAGCAAGCTGAGAATGTCGGAGTCGGCTCTGTGATACCACGCTCTGTACCTGCAAGCTTAGCTGTAAAGCCTGAGAGGAAGTAGTACTTTGTCTGCTCAGGTGTGAGGATTGAAACAGGCGGAAGTACGCCGAAAGCATCAGCTGAAAGGAAGATTACATTCTTTGCAGCAGGAGCTGAAGAAACAGGGCGAACAATGTTGTCGATGTGATCAATCGGATATGATACACGAGTGTTCTCTGTTACAGTCTTGTCGTTAAAGTCAATCTTGCCGTCCTTGTCAACAGTAACATTTTCAAGAAGAGCGTCTCTTCTGATAGCGTTGTAGATGTCAGGCTCTGACTCTTTGTCAAGGTTGATAACCTTAGCATAGCAGCCGCCTTCAAAGTTGAATACGCCGTTGTCATCCCAGCCGTGCTCATCATCACCGATCAGCAGACGCTTAGGATCTGTAGACAGAGTGGTCTTACCTGTACCGGACAGACCGAAGAAGATTGCGGTGTTCTCACCGTTCATATCTGTATTTGCGGAGCAGTGCATGGAAGCGATGCCCTTTAATGGCAGATAGTAGTTCATCATGGAGAACATACCCTTCTTCATCTCGCCGCCGTACCAGGTGTTGATGATGACCTGCTCACGGCTGG
>ERZ860445.351-NODE-351-length-37237-cov-6.620488_pt1 | contig 37237 bp, 34 predicted proteins | sample MGYA00509977_ERZ860445 | MGnify/ENA primary metagenome ERZ860445 (study PRJEB30046, sample SAMN00715233) | human gut metagenome | study: EMG produced TPA metagenomics assembly of the A metagenome-wide association study of gut microbiota in type 2... | reverse complement strand
CGGTCACAAAGCAGACGGGGTGGCTGAAATGCCAATGAAGCGGTACAAGTCCGCTACCAGATGTTCATGCCCCACTCGCAGGGAGCCGAGGGCGAATATGCGAGACCTTTAATCATATTGATCCGGGAACTGTCGGGTACGTTCCACGCATCCGGCAGTTCCCGTTTTTTTACGTACTCTTATTTATTCTTTATCCGAATATTCACTTTTGATACATAGGAGGACACTTTTATGGACGAGTTGAACCCCACGGTGCGCGAGCAGGAGATCTACGAGGAGATGGAGCTGACCCCTGAGATGGTCAAGTCCATCCGAACTCTCTGCGGTACCTGTCTGCGGCACTTTGTGGATGCAAAGGCTTTCAAAATCGCGCTTGTACCCAGCCCAGACCGGAGCATGGACACATGCACCGTCTGCCAGATGCGGCGCGGCTATGATTATGTGGTCATGCACCGCTGACCCAACCATACCACCATACCTTGAACGAAGCTCGTTGCGGAACATCCGGCAGCGGGCTTTGCACATAACAACATGGAGGTACAATTTTGCAGCAAAACTGGAAATTCCAACGCGGAGACATCTTCTTCACCCATTTCGGGGCGAGCACCGGCTCGGAACAGCACGGTGACCGCCCGGCGGTCATTCTTCAGAATGACGTGGGCAATTATCACTCTCCGACCCTGATCGTTGCGACCATGACAAGCAAGGCGGAAAAGAAAGTAAACCAGCCGACCCACTGCCTGTTGGAAAACGCAGGGTTGAATATGCCGTCCGTTGTGCAGGCAGAGCAGATCTTCACCATCGACAAAAGCCGGGCACTGAAGTATCTGGGGCATCTGACCCCAGAGGAGATGCGCCGGGTGGATGATGCGGTTCGCATCAGCCTTGCGCTGAACCCTATGGGCAGCATCCAGCAGATAGAGCCTATCCGGCGCTCTACGGCGGTTTATGCGCCGCCTGAGGTGGTGGATGGCAAACCGCCTGTCTACCCCTATACGCCCATCCGGTCGTCCTTTGAGAACGCCGGAAGCATCGAGGAAATGATGCTGTACACCGAACTGCAATCCGCGGTTCATGCCATGATCCAGCGGCTCGAATATAGCTTCACCTTCAATCCCAGCCTGCTCACCAGCCCGAAGCGGAAGCAGCAGGTGACTGAGATCTTAGAGGAAGCCGAGAAGTACATTTGGAGAATCAAGGAGGAAATGCGATGCGCCTGAACGACAACAATACTTTCATTGGTATCAACCCGCCGTACCAGCTTTCGGTCATCCACAGCAGCAAGCTGATCTATCCCCGCGAGATCTACCAGCGGGGCGTAGAGCGCAAGAGGGTGGAGCTGATTGCAAGGGACTTCAACGAGTACATCGTTAACGAGCCGAAGGTCAGCTTCCGCAACGGCAGGTACTATGTAATGGATGGGCAGCACACCATCGAGGGCTGCATCCTCCTCAACGGCGGCGAGGACCGCCCGATCCTCTGCAAGGTCTACACCGGTCTGACGATGGAGCAGGAAGCCCTGCTCTTTGCCGAGCAGAACGGTCACGCCGCACCCCTGTCGGCGGGCATCAAGCTGCGCGCCAAGGTGGTGGGCGGCGATGCGCCTTCCAAGGCGTTTGTCGCAGCCACTAACCGGGCGGGGCTTTCCCTCAACTACGACAGTATGCAGCTGAGCGACTACCGCATCGGCTGCGTGGGCACGGCGCTGAAGCTGTACGACCAGCTGGGCGAAGAGATCTACTGCGAAGCTCTGCGGCACATCGTGGAAGCGTGGGAGGGCAAACCGGATTCCTTCCGGGCGGCTGTCCTGCGGGGCGTGATGTACTTTGTGCAGCTGTATCATGGGCAGTACAGCGAGGAGCGGCTTGTCCGTGCGCTGAGCGGCGTCCATCCCATGGAGCTCTACCGTGTCAGCCGGGATAACCCCGCCAAGCTTCCGGGCTGGCGGCGGTACGTTTACCCCATCTACACCACCTACAACGGCAAGTGCAGGAAAGACGCACTGCCGATGAAGTTCTAAGCTCAAATATCTCCTTTGGCAAGTGAGATGGTCCCCGAAAAAGACCATCGCACTTTACATATAGTATTTTCTGCTGAATAATCGACATATTGAACTAGAAAGAGAGGACAGGAATGAGCGAGATCGCAGCCTGCACTTTGATTCAGGAAGAGCCTGACCGAAAGACGGAGAGGTATCTGACGATGTTCAAGGACTACCCGGATGTGGTGACGGTGGAGCATCTTCAGGAAATGCTTGGCATCTGCCGGAAGAATGCGTATCTGTTGGTCAAGCAGAATAAGATCCACTCGGCGCGTGTAGGACGCAGCTATAAGATACCAAAACTCTGCGTGGTAGAGTACCTGCTCGATCAGGATCGGCAACTTGGAGGGATGCACCTTTCAAACTCCCTTGTGCCATCCTTGCAAAACACTCCAGAATCTTCTAAACTTATGATGCCTAAGCAAAGGACGTTTGGCTGCGAACAGAAAGGAGCATAACTATGACAAATGTGGCCGGACATTTAAGAGAACAAAACGGTATGTATCAGATGATTCTGAGCTGGAAAGACACAGATGGAAAGCGCAGAACCAAATCCATCAGCACAGGACTTCCTGTTAAAGGAAACAAAAAAAGAGCTGAATCTCTGTTGCGTAAAACACAAAAAGAGTTTAACCCTGAAACGATGCAGCAGGTTTCCGACCTGCCGGTATCGGAATATCTGAACCGCTGGCTTCGGGAAAGCGTGATGAACCTTCCGCCCGAAACCTATGGCAGATATGCTTATGATCTGGGAAGAGTAGTTGTCCCATACTTTGAAAAGAAGCGGCTGTCTTTGAAAGCACTCTCTCCGCGCGATCTGGAAACGTTCTTCCGCTATGAGCGTCAGCAGGAGGAGGCCAGTGTACAGCAGCTTCTGGATTGGCACAAGGAGTTGACCGATGCCCTACAATATGCCGTTGACAATAATTGGCTGAAGGTCAGCCCCATCAAAGAAGTTGACCCCTGCCTTGATAACTCCCCGGTACTTTTCACCGACTTCATCACGGACTGGTTGAAAATGATGAAGTCACGAGTGGAAATCACAACCTATACCAGCTATGAAAGAGCAATCGTTCACAAGATCGTCCCATATTTTGAACCGCTCCACTATACATTGCAGGATATGGAACAGCATCCCAAATACATCCAAGACTTCTACCAGCATGAGTTGGATCGTGGCCTTACGGCAAACACCGTCATTCACTATCACGCCAACATCCGCAAATGCTTGCAGTACGCTTTTCAAATCGGCATGATCCGTTCCAACCCGGCAGATCGCGTTGAACGTCCTCGTAAGGAAAAGTTCAAGTCGGAGATTTACAGCGGTGAAGAACTGGAGCAGCTTTTCAAAGCGATTCAAGGTGACCCTTCGGAGTTTGGCGTTATCATGGCTGCATTCTACGGCCTGCGGCGCAGTGAAGTTGTTGGCTTGAAATGGGATGCCATTGACTTTGAAAACAAGAAAATCAGCATTCAGCATACGGTTGTGACCGCAAAGGTCAACGGAACGCTAACAGAAATCGCACGAGATAAGACAAAAACAAAGTCGAGCTGCCGGACACTTCCCCTAATCCCTGCCTGTGAGCAGATGCTCAATAAAATGAAAAAGGAGCAGGAGCAGAATCGGAAGGTCTGCGGCAAAAGCTATTGCACCGATTATCTTGACTATATCTATGTAGACCCGATGGGAAAACGGATTCGGCCCGATTTCCTGAGCCAACATTTCCTGGATTTTCTGGTCGCACACCAGATGAAGCGTATCCGCTTTCACGATCTGCGCCATAGCTGCGCCAGTCTGCTCTATGCCAATGGCGTGAGCCTGAAGGAGATTCAGGAGTGGCTGGGGCACAGCGACATCAGCACGACAAGCAACATTTATACACATCTGGATTTCTCCAGTAAGGTATCTTCGGCGAATGCAATCGTCAATATCTTCCCAGAAAACGCCAAAGTATAAAAAATGGGCAAAAAAGAAAAACAGCCTAAAATCTTTCGATCCTAAGCTGTTTTATGATGAAGTGCCGATGGTGGGACTCGAACCCACATGGTTTCCCGAACGATTTTGAGTCGTTTGCGTCTGCCATTCCGCCACATCGGCTGATATTCAATTTTGGGACATTAGTACCGGTTTTTGAAGATTGGAGGGATGTTCAGGAGGGATGTAAGAAATCCCATTCCGACAAACTCTCAAAATTCAACGCACCCTCGTGAATTTCTTGTACAGACATGGAAAATCACGAAGCGGATTTTGAGTCCCCCTCGTCTGCCATTCCGACACACCGGCTGATGTTCAGAACATTACTTATTATACCGGATTCCCTGCCAAAAATCAAGACAAAAAATCAAAGGGGAAACCTGCCCCCGGCGGCCTGCTTTTTTTGCGCCGGGAGGTGGACAGAACCCGCGCCGGGCGGTATACTGGGGGCAGATGTTTTACACCACAGGAGGGTTTAGCTGTGAAAAACTTTGACGAACTTCTCAAGAAATATGCCGATTTCATCGTCCGGGTGGGGGTCAACCCCCAGCCGGGCCAGGTGCTGATCATCAACTGTGCGCTGGAAGGTGCCCCGCTGGCACGGCTGTGCGTGCGCAGTGCCTTTGAGGCGGGTGCGCGGGATGTGCAGGTGAACTGGACCGACGACGCCGTCACCCGCACCCGCATGGAGCTGGGCAGCGAAGAGGCCCTGACCGACCACAAGGGCTGGCAGCTGCGCCGCTATCTGGACTACGCCGAGAGCGAGGGCGGCGTGTGCGTGCTGCACCTCATCGCCGACGACCCGGAGGTGTTTGCCGGGCTGGACGGGGCCAAGATCAGCCGGGTGAACAGCGCCAACCGCGCCTTCATGCAGCCCTGGCGCGAGTACACCATGAACGACCGGGTGCAGTGGTCCATCGCGGCCATCCCGTCCGCGCCGTGGGCCAAGAAGATGTTCCCGGAGCTGGACACCGATGCCGCCATCGAGGCGCTGTGGCAGCTGATCTTTGACACCTGCCGCGTGACCGGCGGTGACCCGGTGGGCGAGTGGCAGGAGCATCTGGCTCGGCTGTCTGCTCTGCGGGACAAGATGAACGCCCTGGATCTGGAGAGCGTGCACTTTGCCAGCAGCAACGGCACCGACCTGACCGTGGGCATCGCTGACCAGGCCGTGTGGGAGAGCGCCGCGAGCAAGAACGAGAAGGGGGTCACCTTCCTGCCCAACATCCCCACGGAGGAGGTGTTCACCGCGCCCCATAAAGATAAGGTGAACGGCGTCGTGTACGGCACCAAGCCCTATGTGTTCAACGGCCAGCTCATCAAGGGCTTCCATGTGACCTTCAAGGATGGCAAGGTGGTGGAGCACGGTGCCGAGGAAGGTGCCGACCTGCTGGGCCAGCTGCTGGACACCGACGAGGGTGCCCGCCACATCGGCGAGGTGGCACTGGTGCCCGCTTCCAGCCCCATCAACCGCTGCGGCAAGCTGTTCTACAACACCCTGTTTGACGAGAACGCCGCCTGCCACATCGCCTTTGGCGACAGCTACCCCGGCACCACCGCAGGCGGCACCGGCCTGACCCGGGAGCAGCTGGACGCACGCGGCATGAACCATTCCTCCCTGCACGAGGACGTGATGATCGGTGCCGAGGACAGCGAGATCACCGGCAAATGCCGCGACGGCCGCACCGTGCAGCTGTTCCAGAACGGCGTCTGGGTGCTGTAAAAAGGCCGGAAATGCGAAAAATTCAAGAAAATGCTTGCATAAAGCGCAAGAGTATGCTATATTCTAGTAGTACGATATAGTTTAACCTGAAACGTGGGCCGCAAGGTCCGCGTTTCTTGTTTGTCAGGAGGTTTTTTATGGCGAAGCAGTCTGGCGGCAACACCGCCCAGAGAGTCGAAGCGCTTGTCCGCCCCACCGTGGAGGGCATGGGCCTGCGCCTGTGGGATGTCGTTTTTGAAAAGGAAGGGCCGGACTGGTATCTTCGCGTCCTCATCGACAAGGACGGCACCATGGACACCGATACCTGCGCAGATGTTTCCCACGCACTGGACCCCATCCTGGACGAGGCCGACCCCATCGACCAGAGCTACTATCTGGAAGTGGGCAGTCCCGGCCTGGGCCGCAAGCTGACCCGCCCGGAGCACTACGAGCAGCTCAAGGGCCAGAAGATCCGGGCAAAGCTCATCCGCCCCAACGCCGACGGCGTGCGCGAGCTGGCCGGCATCCTGACCGGCCGCGAGGGCACCACCGTGACCCTGGACACCGACAACGGCCCCGTGGCCTTTGAGGTGAACGCCGCATCCAGCGTGCAGCTGTGCGACGACGAAGATCTGTTTGACTGATCGGATTTATAATAGAGAGTAAATTACAGGAGGAACCCGAAAAATGGCAGCAGCGAACAACGAATTTTTTGAAGCTCTCTCCATGCTGGAGCACGAGCGCGGCATCACCGCAGAGTACCTGATCGAGAAGATCAAGGCCGCCATCATCATTGCCGTCAAGAAGAACTACGAGGTCGAGGAGGACCACGTCAAGGTGGACATCGACCCCGATACCGGCCGCTTTGATGTGGCCCTGATCCAGGACGTCGTGGCCGACGAGGACTGGTACGACGAGCACTCCGAGATCGGCATCACCGAGGCCCAGAAGATCCGCAAGACCTACGAAGTGGGCGACCGCATCATCACCCCGCTCAAGACCAAGGACTTTGGCCGCATCGCCGCCCAGACCGCAAAGCACGTCATCCGTCAGGGCATCCGCGAGGCCGAGCGCAGCCAGCAGCTGAGCGAGATCCAGTCCCGCGCACACGACATCGTGCAGGCCACCGTCACCCGTGTGGACCCGGAGAAGGGCATCGTGGCCCTGGACCTGGGCAAGGGCGGCGAGGCCATCCTGCCCCGCAACGAGCAGGTGCCCGGCGAGGTGTACACCGAGGGCCAGAGCCTGCAGGTCTACGTTGTGGACGTGGTGAGCACCGAGCGCGGCCCCCGCGTCATGATCAGCCGTACCCACCCCGGCCTTGTCAAGCGCCTGTTTGAGCTGGAAGTGCCCGAGATCTTTGACGGCACCGTGGAGGTCAAGGCCATCAGCCGCGAGGCCGGTGCCCGCACCAAGATGGCCGTGTGGAGCAAGGACCCCAACGTCAACCCCGTCTCTGCCTGCATCGGCGAGCACGGCAGCCGCGTGGCCGCTGTGGTTGAGAAGCTGGGCGGCGAGAAGATCGACATCGTCAAGTGGAGCGAGGACGTCTCCGAGTTCATCTCCGCAGCCCTGAGCCCCGCCAAGGTGGTCAAGGTGGAGCTGCTGCCCGGCGAGACCCGCTCCTGCCGCGTGACCGTGCCCGACCAGCAGCTGAGCCTGGCCATTGGCAACAAGGGCCAGAACGCCCGCCTGTGCGCACGCCTGACCGGCTACAACATTGATATCCGCCCGGAGAGCGGCTATTACGGCGAGGACGAAGAGCCGAAGAAGAAGGAAGAAGCTGCCGACGCCGAATAAGCCCGGCACCGCATGCCAAAGGAGGGAAACCGGATGGCACAGAAAAAGATCCCTGCCCGCCAGTGCATCGGCTGCATGACCAGCCGCCCCAAAAAGGAGCTGGTGCGTGTGGTGCGTGCACCCAGCGGAGAAATCAGCATTGATCTGGTGGGCAAAAAGCCGGGCCGCGGCGCATACCTCTGCCCGGACCCCGCCTGCCTGGCCAAGGCAAAAAAGAAGAAGGCGCTGGAGCGCTGCTTTGAGCAGCCGGTTCCCGCCGAAGTATACGAGGCGCTGGAAGCCCAGCTGACCGAAGCCGCAAAGGAGGCTGCCCGGAATGCCGAAAAAGAATAACACCCCCGCAAAACCTGCGCTGGCCCCGGAAGAAGCCCTGTTCCAGGCCGTGAGCCTGTGCCGCAAGGCCGGTGCGCTGACCATGGGCTTTGACGCCGTGGAGGAAGCCTGCGTCAAGGGCAAGGCCTGGCTGGTGATGACCGCATCCGACGCCAGCGCCAAGACCGTGCAGCGCCTGAACTACGCCGTGGGCGATCTGGTGGATGTGATCACCATGCCGCTGACCCAGGACCGGCTGGCCGACATCAGCCGCAAGGCGGTGGCTGTTTACGCGGTGACCGACCGCAACCTCGCAAAGCTCTGCTTCGACCGCCTGTCGGACTGCGGAGCAATCAAAAATGAGGAGGATATGAGCGAATGATCGTAAAATATAAAGTGAGTGATTTTGCAAAGGACCTGAACCTCTCTGCCAAGAAGGTTCTGGACGAGCTGGCTGCCATGGGCAGCACCGGCAAGAAGAACAGCTCCAATCTGGAAGAGAACGAGCTGAACTACCTGCTGGAGAAGTTCAGCAAGGACAGCAGCGTGACCGACCTGAACGAGTTCCTGAACAGCGCCAAGGCCCCCAAGGAGGAGCCGAAGCCTGCCGAAAAGAAGGCGGAGAAGAAGACGGAAAAGAAGCCGGAAGCTCCCAAGGCCGAGGAAAAGCCCGCCCAGAAGCCTGCTGAAAAGAAGCCGGAGCAGAAGGCACAGCCCGCTGCCCAGCAGAACCAGCAGGCAAAGGCCGGCAGCAAGCACGGCGACAAGAAGAACGAGCAGCACAAGAAGCGTGAGGAAAAGACCGTTTCCCTCAGCGAGCTGGCCCGTGAGACCGGTGCCAAGGCATCCACTGCCCCGGCACAGGCCGTGTCCGTGCGCCGCGAGGACAATCAGGTGACCGTGGACACCCGCACTGTGGACATGAACGTGGATCGTTTCGATGCCCGTTACGACGATCTGGCTTCCACCAAGAACACCGAGAACCGCCGCAAGCCCACCCCGCAGGGCAACAAGCAGAAGTTCACCCAGCGCGGCCAGCGCCAGCGCCAGCAGTTCCAGAAGGGCAAGCGCGAGACCGAGTTCGAGCGCCTGCAGCGCATCCAGCTGGAAAAGGCCCGCAACGCACAGCTGAAGGTGCTGATCCCCGACGAGATCACCGTCGGCGAGTTGGCTGCCCGCCTGAAGCAGCAGGCCGGCAAGGTCATTGCCAAGTTCATGCAGATGGGCGAGATGCACGCCATCAACGACGTCATCGACTTTGATACCGCATCCCTGCTGGCCGAGGAGTTCCACGCAAAGGTCGAGCACGAGGTGCATGTGACCATCGAGGAGCGCCTGTTCACCCAGGAAGAGGATTCGCAGGAGGATCTGGTGGAGCGTCCCCCGGTCGTCTGCGTCATGGGTCACGTTGACCACGGCAAGACCAGTATTCTGGATGCTATCCGCAAGACCAATGTTACCGCAGGCGAGGCCGGCGGCATCACCCAGGCCATCGGTGCCTATCAGGTCAAGGTCAACGACAGCCTGATCACCTTCCTGGATACCCCGGGCCACGAGGCATTCACCTCCATGCGTGCCCGCGGCGCCAACATGACCGATATCGCCGTTCTGGTGGTTGCTGCCGACGACGGCATCATGCCCCAGACCATCGAGTCCATCAACCACGCCAAGGCTGCAAACGTCAAGCTCATCGTGGCAATGAACAAGATGGATAAGCCCACCGCAAACCCCGAGCGCGTGATGGAAGGCCTGACCAAGTACGGCATCATCACCGAGGACTGGGGCGGCGATGTGGCCTGCATCCCGGTGTCTGCCCTGACCGGCATGGGCATCAACGACCTGCTGGAGCGCATCGCGCTGGAAGCTGAGGTCATGGAGCTCAAGGCCAACCCCAACCGCCGCGCCAAGGGTGCGGTGGTCGAGGCCCGTCTGGACAAGGGCCAGGGCCCCATTGCCACCATCCTGGTGCAGAACGGCACTCTGCACTCTGGCGATGTGATCATTGCCGGTACTGCCGTGGGCCGCGTGCGTACCATGCGCAGCGACAAAGGCAAGCTGCTGAGCGATGCCGGCCCCTCCACCCCTGTGGAGATCACCGGCCTGACCGCCGTGCCCGAAGCAGGCGACCTGTTCGAGGCCGTTGAGGACGAGCGCCTGGCCCGTGAGCTGGCCGAGCAGCGCATCGCTGCCGCCAAGGAGAAGCAGTTCTCCGCCTTCCAGAAGGTGACCCTGGATAACCTGTTCAGCCAGATGGCCCAGAACGACATGAAGGAACTGGCCATCGTGGTCAAGGCCGACGTGCAGGGTTCTGCCGAGGCCGTCAAGCAGAGCCTGGAGAAGATCTCCAACGACGAAGTGCGGGTGCGGGTCATCCATGCCGGTGTCGGTGCCATCAGCAAGTCCGATGTGGACCTGGCCGATGCCTCCAACGCCATCATCATCGGCTTCAATGTGCGCCCCGACAACGTGGCCAAGGAAGAAGCTGCTGCCACCAAGGTGGAAATGCGCATGTACCGCGTCATCTACGACGCCATCAACGACGTGACCGACGCTATGAAGGGTATGCTGGCACCCAAGTTCCGCGAGGTGTCTCTGGGCGAGCTGCAGGTCCGTCAGGTGTACAAGATCTCCAATGTGGGCACCGTTGCAGGCTGCCGTGTTACCAGCGGCAAGATCACCCGTGACAGCCAGGTCCGTGTGGTCCGTGACGGCATCGTCATTGCCGAGGACGAGATCGCATCCCTGAAGCGTTTCAAGGATGACGCCAAGGAAGTGGCCGAGGGCTACGAGTGCGGCGTGACCCTGGAGAAGTTTGCCGACGTCAAGGAAGGCGACGTGTACGAGGCCTTCAAGATGGAAGAGTACCGCGACTAAGTTTTAAATGATGCTCTCAACAAGCGCTCTTGCCTCTCCCTTTGGGAGAGGTGGCATTGCGGAGCAATGACGGAGAGGGCGAGGCTGCTGCAAAACATGAGCGACTTCGCCCTCTCAGTCACCTGCGGTGACAGCTCCCCCAAAGGGGGAGCCAAGACGTGGGAGCATATGATAAAGGAGAAACCGAATGTCTCAGAAAAATATGGGCCGTCTGGCGCAGGATATGAAGCGCGAGATCATTGCCATCATCGGGCGTCTGAAGGACCCGCGGCTGGAGGGCGGCCTGCTGACCGTCACCCGTCTGGACGTGACCCCCGACCTGGATGTGGCCAAGGTGTATGTGAGCGTGATGGGCCGCGCGGACGGCCCCAAGCCCGCCATTGAGGCGCTGAACCGCGCCGCCGGTCATGTGCGCACCGAAGTGAGCAAGAAGATGCACATCCGCAAAGCACCCCGGTTCATCTTTGTGGAGGACGACGGTGCCGCCTATGCAGCCCACATCAATGAGCTGCTGCGCAGCCTGAACGTCAGCGGTGAGGCCGAGGCACAGCCCGAAGCCGGGGAGACCGAGGAGTAAAACACACTTTACAGCCTTGCGGAAAGGATGGAACATCGGATGACGGAACCGTTGAGTGTGCAGCAGATGGCCCAGCGCCTGAAGTCTGCCGACAACATTTTGATCCTGTGCCACAAAAACCCGGACGGTGATACCGTCGGCTGCGGCAGCGCCCTGTATTATGCCCTGAAAGCTCTGGACAAGAATGCAGCGGTGCTCTGCTCCGACACGATCCCGGCCCGCTATGCCTTTACCAATGCGCACCTGTTCAAGGGCGAGTTCGAGCCGGAAACGGTGGTTGCCGTGGACGTGGCCGGGTTGCAGCTGTTTGGCGAGGGCAACGGCGTGCCCCGCTACAGCCGCCATGTCGATCTGTGCATCGACCACCACGCGGGCAACAGCGGCTATGCCGACTTTACCCTGCTGGACAGCACCGCGGCCGCAGCCGCAGAGCTGATGTACCGGGTCATTCTGGAAATGGGGGTGGACATCACCCCGCACATTGCCGACTGCCTGTACACCGGCGTGGCCACCGACACCGGATGCTTCCGGTTCTCGGCCACCACGGCCAACACCCACCTTGTGGCGGCAAAGCTCATCGAGGCGGGCTGCCATGTGGAAGAGCTGAACACCCTGCTGTTCGACACCAAGCCCCGGGCCCGCATGGAGGCCGAGCGCATCGCCCGCAACCATCTGGAATACTATCTGGACGGCCGCTGCGCCCTGATCTACCTCACCCGGGACGAGATCGAGCAGACCGGCGTGGACCCGGCAGACCTGGAAGAGCTGACCAGCCTGCCGATCAGCATCGAGGGCGTGAAGGTGGGCCTGACCCTGCGTCAGCAGCCCGGCGGCAGCTACCGCATCAGCGTGCGCACCGCCAAGGGTGTGGACGCCTGCGCCATTGCGCGGCGTCTGGGCGGCGGCGGCCACAACCGCGCTGCCGGATGCGAGCTGCTGGGCAACCTGGAAAACGCCAAGAATGCGATCCTAGCCGAGGTGGAAGCCGAGCTGGACGCACCGCAGGAGGACGCATAAATGCAGGGCATCCTGATCGTGGACAAGCCCATGGACTGGACCAGTTTTGATGTGGTGGCAAAGCTGCGCGGCGTGCTGGGCACCCGCAAGCTGGGCCACAGCGGCACGCTGGACCCCATGGCCACCGGCGTGCTGCCGGTGTTCTGCGGCGGTGCCAGCAAGGCCGTGGACCTGCAGCTGGATCATGACAAGGCTTACCGCGCCGTGCTGCGGCTGGGCCAGCGCACCGACACCGGCGACATCACCGGCACGGTGCTGGAAACGGCCCCCGTCACGGCAGGGGAGCGGGAACTGCGGGCCGTGCTGCCGCAGTTCGTGGGCAAACAGATGCAGGTGCCGCCCATGTACTCGGCGGTCAAGGTGGGCGGCCAGCCCCTTTACAAGCTGGCCCGCGAGGGCAAGACCGTGGAGCGCAAGGCCCGCCCCATCGAGATCTACAGCATCACCTACGGCGGCAGCCCCGCCGAAAACGAATATGTGCTGGAGGTGACCTGCTCCAAGGGCACCTACATCCGCACCCTGCTGGAGGACATTGCCGACGCACTGGGCCAGAAGGGCACCATGAGCGCCCTGCGGCGCACCTGCGCCGGGTTGTACACCGAGGCCGACGCTCACACGCTGGAAGAGATCCTTGCGGCGAAAGAGCAGGGGCCTGCGGCCCTGGAAGCGCTGATGCTGCCGGTGGAAAGCGTGTTCATCCCGCTGCCGCTGCTGGTGGTGGAGCCCTGGGTGGAACAGCACCTGTACAACGGCTGCCCCACCAGCCGCTACCCCGCAGCGGATGGCCGCTACCGGGTGCGCAATGCCGCCGGGCAGTTCCTGGGGCTGGCCAACATCACCGGGGGCGTGCTCCGGGTGGAAAAACTGTTCGTGGAACGGAATTGACAAGAAAAAGGAAACCAATACCCATGCAGATCATTTCACAGTTCGTCCCGCTGCCGCTGGCAGACCCCGCACAGGGCACCGCCGTGGCCATGGGCTACTTCGACGGCATCCACATCGGCCACCGGGCCGTCATCGACGGTGCAGTGCAGTGGGCCAGAGCCCACGGGGCTGCCCCGGCGGTGTTTACCTTCCGGCTGCCGGTGGACAACAAAATGAAGGGCAAGCGCCTGCTGTCCTCGGCGGACAAGCACGCGCTGATCGCCAGCCTGGGCGTGGAGTATTACCTCACGCCGGACTTTGAGGAGATCAAGGGCCTCAGCCCGGAACAGTTCGTGCGCAGCATCGTGGAAAACTGCCATGCAAAAGCCCTGTTCTGCGGCGAGAACTTCACCTTCGGGGCCAAGGCCGCCGGTACGCCGGAGCTGCTGCGCAAGCTGTGCGCTCCGCTGGGCGTGGAAGTGGTGGTGGTGCCCATGGCACAGTTCGAGGAAAAGCCGGTGTCCTCCACCCGCATCCGCACCGCGCTGGAGGGCGGCGACATCCCGGCGGCCAACGCCATGCTGGGCATGCCCTACGCCATCCGCTTTGCGGTGCAGCACGGCGCGGGCCTGGGCCACACGCTGGGGGTGCCCACCATCAACCAGCTGTACCCCCAGGGCTTCCAGATGCCCCGCAGCGGCATCTATATCACCCGCACGCTGGTGAACGGCACCTGGTATCCTTCGGCCACCGGTCTGGGCAGCCGCCCCACCGTGAACGACGACGCCACCAAGGTGACCTGCGAGACCTTCATCCCCGGCTTTTTCGGGGACCTGTACGGCACCGACCCGGTGGTGGAGTTCCACGCCTACCTGAGCCCCAGCAAGAAGTTCGATACGCTGGACGAGCTGCGGGACTGCATCAACAACGCCGCGCAGCGCGCACAGGAATATTTCAAGTAAAAGAACAGGGAGCCTGTCCGGCTGGACAAGCTCCCTGCTTTTTTATGCGTTACTTGTACTGCTCTAAGTACTCCGCCACCGAGCGGCTCATCTCGCGGGCAAAGCCGGAGTCGTACTTGCGGTTGTGGAAGGCCGTGCACCACGCATCAAAACCGGAGGTGCTGGCCTTGTAGCCGAAGGTATCGCGCAGCTCGGCACCGTCCATGGTGCGGTAGCCGTTTTCGTGCACGATATGCTCCATGGCGCAGCGCTGGGGCTTCGGGCGGTCCTTCTGCTGCTGGGTGGGCCAGCCGAACACCAGCATCACCGCTGGGAACACATAGTCCGGCAGATGGAGCAGGGCACGCTGGGTGTCGCAGTTCTCCATGATATCGCCGATGTAGCACGAGCCGATGCCAAAGCTCTCGGCGGCCACAACGGCATTCTGGGCGGCGATGGCGGTATCGGTGACGGCCAGCATCAAATCACCCACGCCCGGCGTGCGGGGCGTGCAGCCTGCCTCTTTGTAGGCATCGTACCACTTGCGGCAGTCGGCGCAGAACACCAGCACCAGCGGGGCCTTGGCAATGAAAGGCTGATGGTCGCAGCTGTCGGCCAGCGCGGCCTTCAGGGCCGGGTCGGTGATGTCCAGAATGGTGTACAGCTGCTGGCAGCCCGCAGAGGGGGCCTGCGCGGCAGCTTCCAGAATGGCCTGCTTCATTCCGGCCGGGATGGCTTTTTCTTCAAACACCCGCACAGACTTGCGGGCATACAGGCTTTGCAGGATGGGATTGGTTTCGGGCATAATGATCTCTCCCTTGAACCCTCTCAGTCTCGTCGCATTGCTCCTCGACAGCTCCCCCGAAAGGGGGAGCTTCTTTGCGTAACGGTAAACTTTCCGGTCATACTGCAAACTTCTTGGTATCACGGGAAGCTCGCCCTTCGGGAGAGCTGGCGCGCAGCGCCTGAGAGGGGGCTTTTTTAGTTTTTATTCGTAATCAATGGGCAGGGTGGGCAGGCCGTTGAGATCCAGCCCGGCGGTGTGGCCCGCGATGTACTGGTAGTAGCCCTGTGCGGCGATCATGGCACCGTTGTCGCCGCAGAACTTCAGCTCCGGCAGGTAGACCTTGGCCCCCAGCTTCTGGGCACCGTCGTTCACCAGCTGGCGCAGACGGCCGTTTGCGGCCACACCGCCCGCCAGACACACCTGCTTTGCACCGGTGTCGGCGGCAGCCAGCAGCAGTTTTTCGGCCAGGATGCCCGCAATGCGCTCCTGGAAGCTGGCGGCAAGGTCCGGCACGTTGACCGTTTCGCCCTTCATCTGGGCCTTGTTCACCTCGTTGAGCACGGCGGTTTTCAGGCCGGAGAAGCTCACGTTATACTTGCCCTCCACATGGGGCACCGGCAGGCGGTAGGCCTTGGGGTCGCCGGTCTTGGCGGCGTTGGCTACACTCGGCCCGCCGGGGTAGGGCAGACCCAGGGTGCGGGCCACCTTGTCAAAGGCTTCTCCGGCGGCATCGTCCACCGTGTGGCCCAGAATGTGGTAGTGGGTGTAGTCCTGCACCTCCACGATGTGGCTGTGCCCACCGGAGGCCACCAGGCAGAGGAACGGCGGTTTCAGCTCCGGGTGGGTCAGGTAGAGCGCGGCGATGTGGCCCCGCAGGTGGTGCACCGGCACCAGAGGCTTGCCCGCCGAGTAGGCCAGCCCCTTGGCAAAGTTCACGCCCACCAGCACCGCGCCGATGAGACCCGGCGCAAAGGTGACGGCCACGGCGTCCACGTCGTCAATGGTCTTGCCTGCGTCCAGCAGGGCCTTTTTGACAGTGGCGCTGATGAACTCACAGTGGCGGCGGCTGGCGATCTCCGGCACAACGCCGCCGTACAGCGCCTGTTCTTTCACGCTGGTGGAGATGACGTTGCTCAGCAGATGCCGGCCGTCCTCCACCAGGGCTGCGGCGGTCTCGTCGCAGGTGGATTCGATTCCTAAAACGATCATGTTCAATGGGCCTCCAGCCAGTTTTTGCCTGCGTGCACATCGGTGCTCAGGGGCACGGCGTACTGCACGCAGCCCTCCATCTCCTCCCGCAGGATCTGCGCAGCCTTTTCGGCTTCCGCTTCCGGGGCTTCCACGATCAGTTCGTCGTGGACGGTGAGGATCAGGCGGCTTTCCATTTTTTCGTCCCGCAGGCGCTTCCACACCCGCACCATGGCCAGCTTGATCACGTCGGCCGCCGTGCCCTGAATGGGGGTGTTGCGTGCCATGCGCTCACCGCTGGAACGCACGTTGAAGTTGGAGCTTGCCAGCTCCGGCAGCGCCCGGCGGCGGCCGAACAGGGTGGATACATAGCCGTTCGCCTTGGCGTCGGCGATGGTCTTGTCCATATAGCCGCTCACATTGGGGAAGGCGGCCAGATAGTTTTTGAGGAAGGCGTCTGCTTCCTTGACGGTCACCCCGATGTCCTTGGCCAGGCTGTAGGCACCCTTGCCGTACATGATGCCAAAGTTGATGGCCTTGGCAGAGGAGCGCAGCCGGGGCGTCACCTCGCTCTGGGGGATGCCGTAAATTTTAGCGGCGGTGCTGCGGTGGATGTCCTCCCCGTTCAGGAAGGCCTGCTGCATGTGTTCGTCCCCGGTGATGTGGGCCAGGATGCGCAGCTCGATCTGGCTGTAGTCGGCGTCCACCAGCACACAGCCCGGCTTTGCGATGAAGTAGGCCCGCAGCTGGCTGCCCAGCTCGGTGCGGATGGGGATGTTCTGCAGGTTGGGGTTGTCGGAGGAGAGCCGTCCGGTGCGGGCCTCGGTCTGGTTGAAGGTGGAGTGGATGCGCCCATCTTCGCCGATGACCTTGAGCAGGCCCTCCACATAGGTGGAGTTCAGCTTCTGGTACGCGCGGTACTGCAAAACGTCCTCTACCAGCGGGTACTCCCGCAGGCTCTCCAGCGTTTCGGCGTCGGTGGACCAGCCGCGCTGGGTCTTTTTGCCATGGGGCAGGCCCATGGTGTCGAACAGCATCTCGCCCAGCTGCTTGGGGCTGTTGGGGTTGAAGCTGGTGCTGCCGGTCTCCATGTGGATGCGGGCCAGCACCTGTTCCAGCTCGGTGCGCATCCGCACGCCGAACTGCTCGATGCCGTCCCGGTCCACCAGCACGCCGATGCGGGTCATGTCCGCCAGCACCTGCGCCAGCGGGAACTCAATGTCGTTGTACAGGGCATCCTCGCCGCAGGCGGTGATCTCGGCTTTCATTTTGGCAAACAGGTCGGCCAGACGTCCGGCGTCCGGGTAGTCGGCGCAGGTGAAGGCCGCAGCGGCCTTGTAGCTGGGCACCAGCTCTCCCACCTGATACTTGGACGCCGAGGCATCCAGCAGGTAGGCGGCCAGCGCCGTATCGAACCCATAGCCCTCTATGGGGAGGTCCTGCTCCAGCAGCGCCCGCATGGTGTCCTTGATGTGGTGACCGACTTTTCGGATATCGGCGGAGAACAGGGCGGACAGCAGGGCGTGCCAGTCGCCGGTATAGCGGTTCTGGTCCAGCTCGGCTGCGGCGGAGGTGTGCGCTCCGGTATCCCACTGGACGGAGAGAACGGAGAGGTCCGGTAGGGCGTAGACGGTCACATGGTCCGCCTGACGCCACTGGGCCAGCAGAGCCTGGGCCTGCTGCTCCGTCTCCAGCGGCTCAACGGTGACGGTATACTCCGGGGTGGCCTCCGTGTCCCGATGGGGGGTGAGGCCGTACCGGTCGATGAGCTTCTGAAACTCCAGCTTCAGCAGCAGGTCATAGAGCTCCGGAGCAAAGGGGCGGCGGAGGTTGTCCTCCGGGGCGAAGTTCAGCGGGGCATCGGTGACGATGGTGGCCAGATACCGGGAGTGCTCAGCGCTCTCCCTGCCCTCCTGCAGCTTTTTGATGACGCCGGGCTTGGCGTCGATCTCCGGCAGCAGGCGGTACAGCTCCGCCACGGAATGATACTGCTGCACCAGTGCCATGGCGGTCTTTTCCCCCACGCCGGGGACGCCGGGGATGTTGTCGGAGGCGTCGCCCATGAGGGCCTTCAGGTCGATCATGTGGATGGGGGTGAAGCCGTACTGCTCCCGGAAGGTCTCCTCCGTCATGTCCTTGGTGGTGGTCTGGCCCATACGGGTGGACACCAGCTTCACCTTGGTGTGGGGGGTGATGAGCTGGAGGCTGTCCTTGTCGCCGGTGACGATGACGCAGTCCCAGCCGGCCGCCTCGCAGCGGCGGCTGATGGTGCCGATGAGGTCGTCGGCCTCGTAGCCGGTGAGGTCGTACTGGGGAATGTTCATGGCGGAGAGCACCTGCTTCAGATACGGCAGCTGCAAGGCCAGCTCCTCCGGCATCCCCTTGCGCTGGGCCTTGTAACGTTCATCCGCCTGATGGCGGAAGGTGGGCTCCCGGCGGTCGAAGGTGACGCACAGCGCCTCCGGCTGCTCCTCGTCCAGCAGCCGCTGGAGGGTGGTGAGAAAGCCATAGATCGCATGGGTATACAGCCCGTCCCGTGTGGACAGGGGGCGGATGCCATAATAGGCCCGGTTGACGATGCTGTTGCCGTCGATGACCATCAGTTTCATGGAGGATCCTCCTTATACTTCCTAACATACTCCACTTCATTATACGCCAGTTTCGCCCATAAAACAACCTCCGCCGTGGAGCGGGACAGAGGTTTTCCGGTATTTTGCATGGAATGGGGCGGAAAAGAGGGAGAATTTGTTTTTCCTCTTTCTTTTTCCGGCGAAATGCGCTATAATCTATATTTGACTGAAATTTGACCGGAAGGGGTATGTAGATATGTCCGCAGAGCTGTTACAGCTGCTCAACGGCGTTCAGACCATGTCCATCGTGGGAATGTGCAAGAATGCCGGAAAAACCACCATGCTCAACTGGATGCTGCACCACGACCGCCTGCAGGGGACGCTGGGCCTGACCTCCATCGGCCGGGACGGCGAGTCCACCGACGTGGTCACCGGCACGGAGAAGCCCGGCATCTTCGTGCGGGAGGGGACCCTCATCGCCACCGCCAAGGATATGCTGCGGCTGGGGGACACCACGCTGGAGATCATGGAGACCACCGGCATCCCCACGCCGCTGGGGGAGGTGGTGATCTTCCGGGCCCGCAGCGACGGCAATGTCCAGCTGGCAGGGCCGTCCATCACCACGCAGCTCAAGGAGGTCTCCCGGCTGTTCTTCGAGATGGGGGCCGACAAGTCCATCATCGACGGCGCTCTGGGCCGCAAGTCTCTGGGCGCACGGGCCGTGGCGGAGGGGGTCATTCTCTGCACCGGGGCCTCGTACCATATGAGCATCGACAAGGTCGTGGCCGACACCGCCCACGTGTACCGGCTGATGAATCTGCCCAAGGCGGAGACCATGCCCCCAGAGATGGAGGAGAGTCTGGAGAAGTGCCTGAAGGATCACGGCGAGGCCCTGATCTCCGGGGCGCTGACGGATACCATGGTGATGCCACTGCTGCGCTCCGGCGTGCTGCGGAATACCCGGCTGGTGGTGAAGGATCCCAGCAAGGTGCTGCTGAGCAGTGATGCGCTGGATAAGCTCCAGACCCGTCAGGTGCGGCTGGAGACGGAGGAGGCCGCCCGGACCCTGTGCGTCACCATCAACCCGGTGTCCGCCTACGGCTGGAAGTTCGACAAGGATGAATTTATGACACGGATGCGGGAGGCGGTGGATGTCCCCGTCATCAACGTGAAGGAGGAACTGGCATGATCAATATTCGCTTTGAGGAGAGAGAAAAAATCGGCTTGCAGTATGCGCTGGAGACTCTCCACGGGTGCAGCCCCTTCGGTCAGGAGAAGATCCGCAAGCTGCGCTATTACTCCCCCGACGAGCGGGAGGAGCTGGAGACGGAGCTGTATAACGTGGAGCAGGCCGCCAAGGCGGCGGATGCTCTGAAGCCACTGTACGACAGGATCGGCCTGATGCTGTGCCAGATGAAGGACATCCGTGGCTCTCTGCGCCGGTGCCAGGCGCTGGAGATCCCGGATCATGTGGAGCTGTTTGAAATCAAGGTATATCTCCAGCGGCTGGAGAGTCTGATCCCCCTGTTCCAGCAGGTGTGCCAGACCACTCACTTTAAGGCGCTGGCCTTCCATGATCCGGCGCAGGCGCTGGAGATCCTGGATCCGGACAAGACCCGCAGCCGTGGCTTCTACATCCCCGACAATGCAACACCCAAGCTGAGGGAGATCCGTGCGGCCAAGAAGCAGATCGAGGAGCAGCTGCACCATGCACAGACCGATGCCGAGAAGGAGGAGCTGCGCTCCCGCCGGACCCGTGTCTGTGCCGAGGAGGACAGCGAGGAGACCAAGGTGCGCCGCAGCATGGGGCAGGCGCTGGCTCCGCTGGCAGGAGATCTGCTGGAGGACGCCGACACGGCGGGCCGGCTGGACTTCATCATCCAGAAGGCGCTGTTTGCCGTGCGCTACGGCGGCGTGCGGCCGGAGATCACGGAGACGGAGCTGGAGCTGACGGACATGATCAACCCCGAGCTGTGCGACCTGCTGGAGCAGAAGGGGCGGTCCTTCGTGCCGGTGTCCATCCGGCTGGAGCAGGGGGCCACCGTCATCACCGGCGCCAACATGGGCGGTAAGTCCGTGGTGATGAAAACCGTGGCTCTGAACGTGCTGCTTTTGCAGGCGGGCTTTCTGGTCTGCGCCAAGAAGGCCCGGATGCCGCTGTTTTACAGCGTGAAGATGCTCTTTGACGACTTGCAGTCCATCCAGTCGGGCCTGTCCGGCTTCGGCTCGGAGATCGTGCAGTTCCAGAAGGCGCTGGAGGAGGTGGAGCAGGGCTACTCCCTGTTCCTGCTGGATGAGTTCGCACGGGGCACCAACCCCGACGAGGGCGCCGTCATCGTGCAGGCAGTGACCAAATACCTCAACGAGGTGAAGGCCATCTCCCTGCTGACCACCCACTACGACAAGGTGGCAGAGAACGCCCGGCTGCACTATCAGATCATCGGACTGCGGGACGTGGATCCGGAGCAGATCCGGCAGGAGCTGGCGGCTACCGGCGACGACGGCATTCAGGTCATCGCACGGCACATGAACTACGGCCTGTACCGGGTGGAGGGGAAGTCCGACTGCCCCAGAGACGCCCTGAACATCTGCCGGATGCTGTCGCTGAAGCCGGAGATCCTGGAGAAGATCGAGCAGGCGTATTAAGATGCCGGAGGCTCTCTGCGGTGGTTGGCCGCTGCTGCGTGCGGCGTCTGTGGGGCGGTATGCGCCGCCGGAGGGCGGAGAAATGGAAAGAATGCCCAATAAAGGCGGGGGGGGGGATACCCTCCCGCTTTCGCTGTATTCGTGGGATATCGCTTTGTGCATAACCCATAGAAAACGATGCAGAAATTTTATCTCATGCACAAAAAATCTCTGTCTTTTTTGTCACAATGCCACCTTGACAAAGCCCCGGCGGAGACGATATAATGAGGACCGTAGAAGTTCATACCGCAATCAATAGAGGTGCGGGGGACAGGGTACTGCTTCGTGAGGACAGACACTCGCAGAGCGGGGCAGGAAGGGGTCCTTCGCCGAAAGGGCATGACGGGTCTGATGTCATGGCCTTGGGGTCGGGGTGTAAGCGCCGGCACTGTCATGTCGAAAGACGTGGAGCGCTATTGGTCAGCCTTGACCGATAGCGCTCTTTTTATGCCCGAAAGAGCGGTATGGCCACAGCGGCGGAACTTCATGAAAACGACCCAAATTTATGAAGGAGGAAAAACTTATGGAAAAGATCACTTCTACCCTGCGGCTGCGTATGAGCGCAAAGGATGCTCACTACGGCGGAAATCTGGTGGACGGCGCACACATGGTGCATCTGTTCGGTGACGTGGCCACCGAGCTGCTCATCAAGTGCGACGGCGATGAGGGCCTGTTCTGCGCTTACGACATGGTGGAGTTCAAGGCTCCCGTGTACGCCGGCGACTACATTGAGGCCTATGGCGAGATCGAGAAGATCGGCAACACCTCCCGCACCATGCGCTTCGAGGCCCGCAAGGTCGTCGTTGCCCGCACCGATATCAGCGCTTCCGCTGCTGACGAGCTGGACGAGCCCATCGTTGTCTGCGTGGCTCACGGCACCTGCGTGACCCCCAAGGACTGCCAGCGCAAGAAGATCGAGAAGTAAGGGAGCGGCAAGATGGAGAAGCTGATTATTACTGCTGCTATCTGCGGCGCTGAGGTCACCAAGGAGCAGAACCCCGCTGTGCCCTACACCGTGGAGGAGATGGTCCGTGAGGCCAAGTCCGCCTACGAGGCCGGTGCAGCCATCCTGCACATCCATGTCCGTGAGGACGATGGCACGCCCACTCAGGGCCGTGAGCGCTTCCGTGTGGTGATGGACGCCATCCGCAAGGAGCTGCCCGATGTCATCATGATCCCCTCCACCGGCGGCGCTGCCGGTATGACCCCGGAGGAGCGTCTGCAGCCCACTGAGCTGTTCCCCGAGATGGCCACTCTGGACTGCGGCACCTGCAACTTCGGCGACGAGATTTTCGACAACACCATGCCCACCATGCGTGCCTTCGGCAAGCGTATGCTGGAGAACAACATCAAGCCCGAGTACGAGTGCTTCGAGCTGGGCCACATTGACACCATCCTTGGCATGGCCAAGAAGGGTGAGGTGCCTGCCCATCCCATGCAGTTCAACTTCGTGCTGGGCGTCCACGGCTGCACTCCCGCAACCGTGGAGAATCTGGCCTTCTTCGCCAGCAAGATCCCCGCTGGCTCCACCTGGACCGTGTCCGGCGTGGGCCGTTCCGCCTGGACCATGGCCGCAGCGGCCATCGCCATGGGCGGCAACGTCCGTGTGGGCTTCGAGGATAACATCTATCTGGGCAAGGGCCAGAAGGCTGCTTCCAATGGTGAACTGGTGGCGAAGGTCGTCCGCATCGCCAAGGAGCTGGGCCGTGAGATCGCCACTCCCGCTGAGGCTCGTGAGATCCTGAGCCTCAAGCCCCTGAAGTAAAAAACACTCTTTCATTCATACATTTATTTAGGAGGAAAAATATTATGGCAGAGCTGAAAGGCAACAAGTACGGTACTCATCGTGTTATCGAGCCCAAGGGCGTTCTGACCCAGGCTGCTTGGAAGGTCGATAACGATATGTCCAAGGTCTACTCCAACGAGATCGTCTGCGACGTGACCTCCCTGAACATCGACTCCGCTTCCTTCACTCAGATCGCTGAGGCTTGCGGCGGCGACGAGAAGAAGATCGGCGAGATGATCCTGGGCATCGTTGCTGAGCGTGGTAAGCAGCAGAATCCCGTGACCGGTTCCGGCGGTATGTTCAAGGGCGTTGTCTCCCACATCGGTGAGGATCTGAAGAAGAAGCCCGGCTTCGACCTGAAGGAAGGCGACAAGATCGTCTCCCTGGTGTCCCTGTCCATGACCCCGCTGCGCATCGACAAGATCCTGGCCATCCACAAGGATATCGACCGTGTGGACATCGAGGGCAAGGCTATCCTGTTCGAGTCCGCTCTGTATGCCAAGATGCCCGAGGATATGTCCGAGCCTCTGGCTCTGGCTGCTCTGGACGTGGCCGGCGCTCCTGCTCAGGCCCGCAAGCTGCCCCACGAGGGTGACAGCGTCCTGATCCTGGGCGCCAACGGCAAGTCCGGCGTGCTGTGCGGCTGGGAGGCCATGAAGAAGGTCGGCCCCAAGGGCAAGGTCGTGGGCGTTGTCCGTAACCCCAAGCAGGTTCCCGGTCTGCTGGAGCTGGGCGTGTACACCGACGTGATCGTCGCCGACTGCACCAAGCCCGTTGAGGTCATGGAGGCTGCTCTGGCTGCCAACGACGGCAAGGAGTATGACCTGTCCATCTGCTGCGTGAACATCGAGTCCTGCGAGATGTCCGCCATCCTGCCTGTCCGTGATGACGGCGTGGTGTACTTCTTCTCCATGGCTACCTCCTTCACCAAGGCTGCTCTGGGCGCTGAGGGTATCGGCAAGGATGTCACCATGATCATCGGCAACGGCTACACCAAGAACCACGCCAACATCACTCTGGATGTTCTGCGTGAGAATCCCAAGCTGCGCAAGCTGTTCGACGAGAAGTACTGCTAAACTGCGATGATATGCTTTACCTACAGGGGCCTTCGGGCTCCTGTAGGTAAGCATCTTATTCGGAGCCCCCTGCCTTCGGGAGATCCGAACGCTGCGTGCGGCTTGAGGAGGCGGTACGCAGAGTTGAGGAGAAATGGAAAATGCGTGGAGCACCACGCAGGTTAAATAACGGTGTGCAGAGGTCTGGCCCGTTGAGGAGCGGGAAGGACGCTGCTGGCCGGAACAGTTGCCCGTGCGCCCAGTGCGACGGGAAAAGCTAACCGATATTTTTAATATTTGAAGGAGAAAACGAATATGAAGACTCGCAATGGTCTGTTCGCTGACGTTCCCGAAAATCTGTGGAATGACTGGCATTGGCAGGTCGCCAATCGTGCTGAGACGATTGAGGATCTGAAGAAGTACATGAACCTGACCCCCGATGAGGAGGCCGGTGTTGCCAAGACGCTGGGCAAGCTGCGTATGGCAGTTACTCCTTATTACCTGTCCCTGATCGATCTGAACGACCCGTTCGATCCCATCCGTAAGATGGCTATCCCCCGTGCTGAGGAGCTGGAGTATGCCGATTACGAGGATGCCGATCCCCTGCACGAGGATACCGACTCCCCCACCCCCGGCCTGACCCACCGCTATCCCGACCGTGTGCTGCTGCTGATCACCGACCAGTGCTCCATGTACTGCCGTCACTGCACCCGTCGTCGTTTCGCCGGCCAGAATGACTGCGAGGTGCCGATGGCTCAGATCGACAAGTGCATCGACTACGTGGCCGCTCATCCTGAGGTCCGTGACGTGCTGCTGTCCGGCGGTGACTCCCTGATGGTCTCCGACGAGACGCTGGAGTACATCATCAAGCGTGTGCGTGCCATTCCTCACGTGGAGATCGTCCGTCTGGGCTCCCGCACCCCCGTGGTGTGCCCCCAGCGTATCACTCCTGAGCTGTGTGCCATGCTGAAGAAGTATCATCCTGTGTGGCTGAACACTCACTTCAACACGCCCAAGGAGTTCACTCCCGAAGCCGCCAAGGCCTGCGCCATGCTGGCTGATGCCGGTATTCCTCTGGGCAACCAGTCCGTGCTGCTGGCCGGTGTCAACGACTGCTCCCACGTCATGATGGAGCTGGTTCACGGCCTGGTCAAGATGCGTGTACGTCCTTACTACATCTACGCCTGCGATCCTTCCCTGGGTCTGAGCCACTTCCGTACTCCCGTGTCCAAGGGCATCGAGATCATGGAAGCTCTGCGTGGTCATACCTCCGGCTATTGCGTGCCCACCTTCGTGGTGGATGCTCCCGGCGGCGGCGGCAAGACTCCTGTCATGCCCAACTACCTGATCTCCGAGACTCCCCGCAAGGTTATCCTGCGTAACTTCGAGGGCGTTATCACCTCCTACACCCAGCCTGAGCACTATGTTCAGGATTGCCACTGCGATGTCTGCATGGGCAAGAAGAAGGCTGAGAAGACCGGTGTGGCATGGGTCGCCGAGGGCACCAAGCAGCGTTATCTGGAGCCCACCAAGCTGCTGCGTAACGAGCGTCACGTCAAGAAATAAGAGGTAAAAATATGGAAAGCAAACTCGGCTTGAATATGGAGCTGGTCAATCAGGCCCGTCAGTCTGCCGCCAAGGTGGCCGACGACGTTCAGGTCTTTATCGACCAGCACACTACGGTCACCGTTGAGCGTGCCGTCTGCCGTCTGCTGGGTGTCGATGGCGTCAACGATATGGACGTCCCCATGCCCAACGTGGTGGTGGATCATCTGCTGGCAGTTTCCCTGCTCCCTGCAGGCGCTGCTTGGGCTATCGGCAATGCCATGGTAGAGACCGGCAAGGATCCTCAGGCTGTGGCTGAGGCCGTCGACAGTGGTGAGCTGGATCTGTCCAAGGTTCCCGCTCACTCTGACGAGGAGATCCGTGCCGTGATTGACCCCGTGGTTCGTGCAACGGTGGAGCGCATCAACAAAAACGTTGCCAAGCGCAACGCTTACCTGAAGGAGTGGGGCGACAGAGAAGGTCCCTACCTGTACATCATCGTGGCTACCGGTAACATCTACGAGGATATCATCCAGGCCAAGGCCGGCGCCAAGCAGGGCGCAGATATCATCGCCGTGATTCGTACCACCGGTCAGTCCCTGCTGGACTATGTGCCTTACGGCGCTACCACTGAGGGCTTCGGCGGCACTTACGCCACCCAGGAGAACTTCCGCCTGATGCGTGCGGCTCTGGACGAAGTGGGCGAGGAGCAGCACCGCTATATCCGGCTGTGCAACTACTGCTCCGGTCTGTGTATGCCTGAGATCGCTGCCATGGGCGCTCTGGAGCGTCTGGATGTCATGCTGAACGATGCTCTGTACGGCATTCTGTTCCGTGATATCAATATGCAGCGCACCATCGTGGACCAGTTCTTCTCCCGTGTTATCAACGGTTATGCCGGCGTTATCATCAACACCGGTGAGGATAACTATCTGACCACCGACGACGCTATCACCAGCGCTCACACGGTGCTGGCTTCCCAGTTCCTGAACGAAGCCTTCGCCAAGACCGCCGGTATGCGTGAGGAGCAGATGGGTCTGGGCCACGCATTTGAGATGGATCCCGCCGTGGAGGATACCTTCCTGTACGAGCTGGCTCAGGCTCAGATGGCCCGTGAGATCTTCCCCAATGCACCGCTGAAGTATATGCCTCCCACGAAGTTCATGACCGGTAACATCTTCCGTGGCCACATCCAGGATGCCCTGTTCAACATGGTCACCATCCTGACCGGCCAGAAGCTGTGCCTGCTGGGCATGATGACCGAGGCTATCCACACTCCGTTCATGTCCGACCGTGCTCTGTCGATCGAGAATGCTCAGTATATCTTCCGTACCATGAAGGATCTGGGCAGCGAGCTGACCTATAAAGAGAACGGTATCATCCGCAACCGTGCCAACGAGGTGCTGACCAAGGCCACCGATCTGCTGAAGGAGATCGAGAAGCTGGGCCTGTTCACCACCATCGAGAAGGGTATCTTCGCCGATGTTAAGCGTCCCAAGGACGGCGGCAAGGGCCTGGCCGGTGTTGTGGTCAAGGACGACAAATACTTCAACCCCTTCGTTGAGGTCATGAAAGGTAAGGTGGCGGCAGAATGAGCAGCGGACTGTATAATACCCACAAAATCGACTTCGATACCACGCTGGACCTGACCCGCCTGAAGCCTTACGGCGATACCATGAACGACGGTAAGGTGCAGACCAGCTTCACCCTGCCCATCAAGGACGATGAGCGTGGTGAGGAGGCTGCCCGCCAGATCGCCAAGAAGATGGGTCTGGAAGAGCCCAACGTGGCCTACCACGCCCCTCTGGACAAGGAGTTCACCTTCTACGTGGTGTACGGCAGCTGTGTCCACTCCGTCAACTACGAGGATATCCACGTGATCACCGTGGAGTCCGACGTCATGAGCATGGAGGACACCAACGACTACATCCGTGAGCATATCGGCCGCAAGGTCGTTATGGTGGGTGCTTCCACCGGCACCGACGCCCACACCGTGGGCATCGACGCCATCATGAACCGCAAGGGCTTCGCCGGGCACTACGGTCTGGAGCGTTACGAGATGATCGAGGCTTACAACCTTGGCTCTCAGGTCCCCAATGAGGACTTCATCAAGAAGGCTCTGGAGCTGCACGCCGATGTTCTGCTGGTCTCCCAGACCGTTACGCAGAAGGACGTTCACATCCAGAACCTCACCAACCTCATTGAGCTTCTGGAGGCCGAGGGCCTGCGTGACAAGTTTGTCGTCTGCTGCGGTGGTCCTCGTATCACCCACGAGCTGGCTAAGGAGCTGGGCTATGATGCCGGCTTCGGTGCCGGTAAGTACGCCGACGACGTGGCTTCCTTCGCTGTGACCGAAATGGTCAAGCGGGGCATGAAGTAAATCCAACCTGTGCAGACGGTCATGGGGCATAGTCCCCATGACCGTCTGATGCGGCATAGCGCCGTTTTCCGGTATTTTTTCCTGCACGTTCTCTTGCAATTTTCACCTTCATGTGTTATGATATCAAGGTGTGATAAAATTTTGACGATTTTAGAGAACGAAAATAAACAAGGAGGAACTGAAATGGCAAAGAAACCTGTTATCACTGCCAAAGAGGCAGCGGCAATGATCCCCGATGGCGCCACTATTATGTGCGGCGGCTTCCTGGCCTGCGGTCAGGCCCGGGCGATCGTGAAGGAGCTGGTGGCTCGCGGTACCAAGGATCTGACCCTCATCGCCAACGATATGGCCCGTGCGGTGGGCCCCAAGGGTGAGGAGTTCTTCGGCATTGCCGAGCTGATCCACAATCATCAGGTCAAGCGTGTGATCGCTACCCACGTGGGCATGACTCCCGAGGTGGGCCAGCAGAACACCGAGGGTACTCTGGAGGTCAATCTGCTGCCCCAGGGTACTCTGGCCGAGTGCATCCGTGCCGGCGGCGCCGGTCTGGGCGGCGTCCTGACCCCCGTGGGCGTCGACACTCTGGTGGAGGACAGCCCCTTCTGCCTGGGCCGTCAGACCATCGACGGCAAGGATTATCTGCTGATGAAGCCCATCCACGCCGACTTCGCCCTGCTGGGCACCTACAAGTGCGACGAGTACGGCAACTGCTGGTACAAGGGTACCATGCGGAACTTCAACGTGGTCATGGCTACCGCCGCTGACACCGTTATCGCTGAGACCGAGTATCTGGTTCCCGTGGGCGAGATCGAGCCCGAGAACGTTCATACCTATGGTATGTGCGTGAACTACATCGTGGAAGGAGATAGAAAGTAATGGAAAAGTCCGAGATCAAAGGCTTTATCGCCAAGCGCTGCGCCAAAGAACTGAAGAACGGCGATGTCGTCAATCTGGGCATCGGCCTGCCCACCTTGATCCCCAACTACCTGCCCAAGGATGTGGAGCTGATCATCCACGCTGAGCTGGGTATCGTTTCCGCCGGCGCTACCCCCAAAGAGGGCGACGCCAACTATGATCCCTACCACGTCATCGATGCCGGCGGCGGCGTTGCTTCCGTGGCTTACGGCGGCGGCTTCATCGATTCCGCTACCAATTTCGGCCTGATCCGCGGCGGCCATGTGGACGCCTGCTTCCTGGGCGCTCTGGAGGTGGATGCCCAGGGCAATCTGGCCAACTGGATCATCCCCGGCAAGAAGATGCCCGGCATGGGCGGCGCTATGGACCTGTGCGTGGGTGCTAAGCACTGCATCGTCTGCATGGAGCACACCGCCAAGGGCAACCCCAAGATCTTCGAGAAGTGCCGTCTGCCCCTGACCGCTTCCCACTGCGTCAACAAGATCATCACCGAGATGTGCGTGCTGGAAGTGACCGACAAGGGTCTGCTCATGACCGAGATCAACCCCGAGTTCACCGTGGAGCAGGTGCAGGCCGCTACCGCTGCCCCCATCACTGTCTCTGAGAACCTGAAGAGCATGGTGGACTAAGTCTCCGCATCGGGAACAAAATGTGCAAAAAGACACGGCAGAGTTCTGCCGTGTCTTTTCTCGTGCCGGGGCGTGCTGATACAGGCAAGGAAGGCCGGATATGAAGCTCCGCATCATCGGCGGCAGCGGCAGCGGGAAAACGTATCTGGCCCGGCGGCTGGCACAGGAATATGACATTCCTCATGTGGAGTTGGACGAGCTGCAGTGGGACAGCGGTGCCACGTTGCTGCGGGGTCTGCGGTAGCTCTTGGATTTGTTCACATCCAGCATGGCCTGTACCCGCACCCAATCGCCGCCTGCGATGATGCCGGGATGCTTGCCCACCGCCACGATCCATTCCTCCATGGGGCGGATCTGGTTTGCCTTGCCGGGGCGCTGGAGCGAGCGGTTGTACACCGTGATGCCGTGCTCACCGTCGAATTCTGCGCGCTCGGCAAAGTCGCCGATGTTGCGGCTGATGCGGTCGAGGCGGTAGACCACGATGGCGGCAAAGGCGATCTTCTGGGAATCCTTCATCATTTTCTTGAACTGCGGGCGCTCCAGGTTGCCGCCGGAAAAGTCCTCGTAGACCAGCACGTTTTCCGCCGCTTCCTCGCCAAAGTGCATGGCGATGTACTGGCGGCACCTCGCATGATTCATTAGGTTGATAGATATATTATATCGGATCGGAATCCGTTTGAAAAGGTACCCAAGGGAAGGATCTGAAAAATGTTGTATATCCGGCTCGGCTGGGATGTTTTTGCAGAATAAGTCAATCACACAGCAGCCCTCACGGCATAACCGTGAGGGCTGCTGTGCAGCTATATGTCCTCAGGCTTGGAAATAGCCGCAAAGGACTTTTTTTCATTTTGTTCATCAAGGGAGAGGATGCGCACCTCCAGGCCGGTAATATAATTATCCGGGTGTCCCTCGCAGCACTGATCCACGATATTGGGGGTGATGACGCAGTCATCCACCGGCAGCTTCCGGCGGTAAGCTTCACCAAACAGGCGGTCGATGGAGTCCTGAATGGTGAGATACGGTCCGTAGTGATAGCCGCAGAGATAGTCCCCGGCAGGAATATAGGAAACAGGCTGGTCGGCCATCAAATCCGGCAGGCGGTGGACCTCGTCGGGAGTGTCTTCATAGAGATAAGCGCCAAACCATTTTCGCTGTCCCTGATAAAAGCCTACGGTGGGATAGAAGTAAAACAGCTCATGGGTAAAAAGGTTGATTTCCTCGCCGATGTGCAGAAAGGCGCGACGCGGGAAGGTGCGGACATAGAATTTATCCCGCTGGCTGACCGCCTGTTCCCTCTCGATAAACTCCACCTTCTGCTGGATGATTTGGATGGTGGCATTCAGCTCATCGCATTGACGGCGCAGCTGCTGCGCCTGCTGGGAGAGCATTTGCAGGTTATCACGAAGACCGTTGCTGTGGAGAAAAGCCTTGATCTGGGCAAGGGAGTAGTCCAGTCGCCGCAGGTATCGGATCGTGGCCAAGGGATAGACCTGATCGAAATGGTAAAAACGGCGGTTGTTTTCGCTGTTGCGCACCTGCGGCACCAGCAGACCCTTGGTATCATAATGGCGCAGCAGTTGGACATCCATGTTGAATATGTTGGCAAGCTCCCCGATCGTCAAGAATTCTTTCATAAAACCTCCCATTTTCCCGCTATGTAACGCTATGATTTTGTAAGAACACTAGAAAATCCAGAAAAATCAAAATTAGGGCTTGAACCTATAACCGTTATAGGTTGTAAGGTAAGTATATCATTTACGAAGCAACTTGACAAGTATCTGGATGGAGGGATCTCATGCAAACCTATTTGAAGAACGGTTACATCGTCTCCATGGATCAGCAGGACACCGTTTTTGACGGTGGCGGTGTGCTGGTGGAGGATGACCGCATTACGGCGGTTGGTAAGGTAGACCCCAGGCTGGTGAAGCCCGACGCAGAGGTCATTGACCTGCAGGGCAAGTATGTACTGCCCGGGTTTGTGAACACTCACGTACACACCTCCCAGCAGATTTCCCGTGGAGTGGGCGATGATGTTGATTTCATCTGCTGGCTTCATGACCGGATGTGGCCCTTTGAGAGCAACATGACGGAGGAGGACTCTTATGTATCCACGCTGATGACCAGTCTGGAGCTGATCCGCTCCGGCGTGACCTCCTTTGCAGAACCGGGCGGACAGTTCGTCTCCGGCATGGCCCGCGGTACGGCGGAATCCGGTCTGCGCGGTAAGCTGGCCAAGTCCGTGATGGACTGCGGCGAGGGACTGCCGGAAATCTGGCAGCGCACCATGGAGCAGGAACTGGAGCAGCAGGTGGTGGATCTGGAAAAATACCACAACACGGCTGACGGAAGGGTGCAGGTATGGTTCGGCCTGCGCACCATTTTCAACAACACCGATGAGCTGTGCGTCCGCACCAAGGAACTGGCGGATCAATACGGCGTCGGCATCCATATGCATGTGGCTGAGGCCAAGGAGGAAAAAGAATATACCTATGCCCGCTGGGGTGAGGGCACGGTAAAGCATCTGGAGCGGCTGGGCGTGCTGGATAAGAATTTGCTGGCCGTTCACACAGTATGGCTGACGGACGAGGAACTGGAACTATTCAAGAAGCGGGAGGTAAAGATTTCTCACAACCCGGCTTCCGCCATGCGTGTGCTGGGCTTTGCACGAATCCCGAAAATGCTGGCTATGGGGCTGCGGCCCTCCATCGGTACGGACGGCGCTTCTTCCTCCAATCATATGGACATGGTGGACGAGATGTGGCTGACCAGCCTGATCCACAAGGGCTGGCGTCTGGACCCCACGGTCGTTCCCTCACAGGATATTCTGCGGATGGCCACCAAGTGGGGTTCCCGCGCACTGCTGGACGAAGACCTGTATGGCAGTCTGGAATGCGGCAAGAAGGCGGATCTGATCGTCATTGACCCCCACGGCCCGTCTATGATGCCGGTGAATGACAAAATCGCCGCACTGGTGACGGCCATGCATTCGGCCAACATCCAGTCCACCATGTGTGACGGCAAGTGGCTGATGCGGGACCGGAAGATCCTGACGCTGGACGAGGAGGCCATTCTGAAGGAGGCCTGCGACCGGGCCAAGGCCATCTACAAGCGGGCGGGCATTGAGCTGCCGGATCGCTTCCCGGTGGTGAAGGTTTAAAGGTTTTTACCGGTGCGAGGCACCAGAACATAGAAGAAACAGCAGCAAGCGGAATTTTGTGTTTAGTATGGAGGTACAGCATGAATCAGAAATTACTGTCCGTTGCGAAGGGGGAGACTCCGGCCGATCTGGTGATCCGGAACGGCAAGGTAGTCAATGTTTATTCCGGTGAGATTTACGACGGCGGCGTGGCCATCTGCGGCGACACCATCGCCGCCGTGGGCGGTGTGGAATACTGCATCGGTGAAGGCACCCGGGTGGTGGATGCGGAAGGAAAGTATCTGACCCCTGGCTTTCTGGACGGGCATATCCATCCGGAAAGCTCGTCACTGGCAATCCGTCCCTTTGCCGAAGCGGTGCTGGCACACGGCACCACAGGCATCATGACTGACCTGCATGAGGTGGGCGTGGTGTCTGGGTTGGAGGGCATCGAGGCCATTCTGAAAGAGGCGGAGGCCACAGACCTGAAAATCTATTTCGTGGTGCCGTCCCATGTGCCGTTTTCTCCCAATCTGGAGACCAGCGGCGGCCGCTTTAACCCGGAGATCATCCGCAAGGCACTGAAGCGTCCGGATGCGGTGGGCCTGTCCGAGTGTGTTGGCCCCTATATCACGGCGGGCTTCCCCGATTTGCTGGAGTCCTTTGACACAACGCTGTCGATGCCCGGCAAGACGCTGCAGGGCCATCTGCCGGATATGTACGGCCCGGCCATGAGCGCCTGCATCGCCGCCGGCGTATCCACCGACCATGAGTCCTTCTGCGAAAAGGATGTGTTTGAGCGGCTGCGCAACGGCTGCCCCCTGATGATGCGCGAGGGCAGCGCTGCGCGGAATATGCCGGTACTGCTGAAGACCGTGATGGAAAATCATCTGGACACCGCCATGGTCAGCATCGTTACCGACGACCTGCACACGGTGGACCTGCAGGAGCGGGGCCATCTGGACGATTCTCTGCGCACGGCGCTGGACATGGGACTGGACTTTGTCAAGGCTATTCAGATGGTTACCGTCAACTGCGCACGGGCGTTCAATCTGGATCGGGAGATCGGCGGACTGGCCCCCGGACGCCGGGCGGACATCAATATCACCACCGGCCCGGAGGATTTCCGCGTGCTGACCACCTTTGCCGGCGGCCGCCAGATTACGGACGACGGCAAGCTGTTGGTACACTATGAGACGGCAGAGCATGAGCCCTGTGTGCTGAACACCATGCACCTGAAGAACCCCATCACGGCAGACAGCTTCAAGATCCATGCCCCTGCAGGCGCCAAGAAGGTGAAGGCGCTGGTGATGGATACGCTGCCCTACATGCCCTTCACCAATCGCCGGGATGTGGAGCTGCCGGTGGTAGACGGCGTGGTGCAGTGCGATGTGGAGCAGGATGTGCTGTACATTGCGCAGGTAGAGCGCCATGGCAAGAACGGAAATGTGGGCAAGGCCTTTATGGGCGGCTTCCATATCCGGGGCGGCGCAATGGCTTCCTCCGTGGGCCACGACAACCACAACATCATTGTCATGGGCGACAGCTTTGAGGACATGGCACTGGCGGTGAACCGCTGCGTGGAGCTGGGCGGCGGACAGGTGATCGTCCGGGACGGCAAGGTGGCCGCCGAGGTGGCGTATCCCATCTGCGGCTTGCTGAGCGACCTGCCGCTGGAGGAACTGGCGGAGAAGAAAAAGGAACTGAACCGGGTGGCTCACGAAATGGGCACGGAAATTGCCATTCCCTTCATGTTCCTCAGCTTTATCTGTCTGGCGGCTATCCCCGCTTACGCCATTACCGACTGCGGATTTATTGATGTGGTGCAGCAGAAGGTGATCGACCCCATTCTGGAGGTCGTGGAATAAAACCGAATTCCCTGAAAAACCAATTTACAAAAGAACACAGAGAGGAGCAACATGAAGAACGATTTTTTTAAGCTGAAGGACCACGGTACCACCGTCCGGCGGGAAGTGCTGGCAGGTATCACCACCTTTATGACCATGGCCTATGTGTTGGCAGTGCAGCCTTCAGCTATCTGTGGCTTTGGCCCCGATCCCTACATCACGGATATAAACGGCATTGTCATCAGCAAGTCGGCGCTGCTGGTGATGTGTGCGCTGGTCAGCGGTATCATTACCCTGTTTATGGGCCTGTATGCCAATTTGCCGCTGGCACTGTCTACCGCTATGGGCAGCAACTTCATTCTTGGCGGGCTGGTCAACAGCGGCACGGTATCCTTCGGCTGGGCCATGGCACTGCTGCTGTGCTCCGGTATCCTGTTCATTTTGGTGACGGTTCTGGGTGTGCGGAAAATGGTGGTGGATCTGCTGCCGAAAAACCTGAAGATCGCCATACCAACCGCCGTGGGCTTCTTTATTGCCTATCTGGGCTTTAAAAACACCGGCCTTGCCACTTTCAGCGACAGCGGTCTGGCTTTGGGCGATTTTACCCAGCCTGCGGTGCTGCTGGCCTTGATTACCCTGGCAGTGATGGGCGTGCTGACGGCCTACAAGGTGCGCAGCGCTATTCTGATCGGCATCATTGTCGGCACCATCATCAGCATTCCTATGGGTGTGTCTACGCTGCCTGCTGCGCTGGTGTCCCTGCCGGATATGAGCGAAATCGGCAATCTGGTGCTGTGCTACGACTTCAAGTCCGTGTTGGCTGACATCCCCGGCGCACTGGTGTGGATCTTCATCCTGTTTACCAGCGACTTCTTTGCTACCTTCGGCGCACTGATCGCCGTGGGCGCCCAGACCAATATGCTGGACGAGAATGGCAACTTCCCCCAGATTGAAAAGCCCTTCCTGGTGGATGCTGTTGGTACCGTGGTGGGCTCCGGCACCGGATGCACCACCATCTCCACCTTCATTGAATCCACCATCGGCGTGGAAGCTGGCGGTCGCACGGGCCTGACGGCGATTGTCAGCGGAGTGCTGTTCCTGGTGTGCATTTTCCTGTCCCCGCTGTTTTTGATGATTCCCACTGCCGTGACCGGCGTGGCGCTGATCTTCGTGGGCTTCTCCATGCTGTCGGGCTTTACGAAGCTGGACTTCTCCGACTTCAAGAGTTGCTTCGGCCCCTTCGTGATGATCCTGTTCGGCACCTTTACCGGCGACATTGCTGCGGCGATCTGCCTGGGCGTGCTGACGGACGTGCTGATCAAGGTGCTGACAGGCGATGCAAAGAAGGTACACCCGGTGCTGTACGTGCTGTGCATCCCGCTGGTGCTGTATTTCATCGTGTAAAAACCGGATAACAACGTAACTTCCCGGCATACCCGGATAAGCAGGTCTGATTGTGCGGAGTAGCGCAGCGTAAGCTGCGCTACTCCGTTTTTTATTGGGATATGTATGCAGAACAGTAATAGATTTAGCAATCATGGGTAGTATCTCTTACTAATATCCTACAATCATTCTACCGAAATAATTTTTGGCGTTCAAGACCCTGCTTGAAATACCTCTCCCGTGTGGATTTGAAGATTTGCACGCTTCCCTGTTCCCATCGATCAATAGTCCGCCACGTCACGCTGGCGAAGTCCTTTTTGATAACGATACCACCGCCGTTTGTTCCACTGTAATAGTATGGCTTTGCCGATCATGACGGCGATGGCCAGCGCCACCACAGTCAGGGGAAAGACCACCGTATTAGCGGCATTTCCGTAGGAACCCAGATAGCTGGCGCTGGCGATGAAGATCTGATCCACGATGTTGTAGAGCGCCCCCACCAGTAGGGAGATGACGCAGGGGATAGTGGTGCATGAGCCGCCCGACGGGCTCGGTCTCCAGAAATTGTGTGTTGTGTTCCATAGATGTGTCCTCTCTTTCGGCGTGATAAAATGCGTAAGTCCCGGAAATCCGGACTTACGCATCTCTGCTGCACGATTTGCCTATGGAATTCCGCAAAAAACGTGCGGCGCTTCTGCAACCGGATTTACGCAGAAACGCCACACGTTGTAAGACGATTATAACAGATGGGGGGAAGCTTTTCAAATGTTTTTGCCGCTGCCCTTACGCCGTCGTATCCCGGCGGAAGCGGCGCATGAGGATCAATGCCATGGCAAAGCACAGAAGCTCCGAGCAGAGGGGGGCGAACCAGATGCTGCTGCCGCCCCAGAGCGCCGCCAGCAGGAGCAGCGCCCCGGCCTGCAGCACCAGTCCCCGGCCCATGGAGATGCACAGGGCGGAGCGGGGCCGCTCCACCGCCGTCAGGAAGCCGCCCATGAGGATGTTGAAGCCCACCAGCAGATACGATAGAGCGTATCGCCGCAGCGCCCCGGTGGAGGCGGCGTTCAGCAGAGGCTTCTCCGAGCCGAGGAAGATATGTACCAGCTGCGGGGCCAGCAGGAAAATACCGGCAAAGCAGACCGCCGTCATGATGGCTACGGTGATCAGGCCGTACCGCAGCAGCCGGCGGTACTTCTCCGAGTCCTTGCGGCCGTACTGGAAGCTCACC
>ERZ860445.346-NODE-346-length-37630-cov-4.982435_pt1 | contig 37630 bp, 27 predicted proteins | sample MGYA00509977_ERZ860445 | MGnify/ENA primary metagenome ERZ860445 (study PRJEB30046, sample SAMN00715233) | human gut metagenome | study: EMG produced TPA metagenomics assembly of the A metagenome-wide association study of gut microbiota in type 2... | reverse complement strand
CTGAGCACGGGCGAACGCTGTTCGCCCCTACAGATTATTCGGGAGAGTTTGTCATGCCGCAAAATCGCAACGCTCGGTGCAGGGGGCACAACTTTGGTCAGCTTTGCTCATTCCTCATTCCTCATTCCTCATTCCTCACTCCTCACTCCTCATTCCTCACTCCTCACTTAATACCGCTCCCCTCTTGCATTCTCCCACACTTTAGGTTATAATATCACTATAGTAATAATTTCAGGAGGACGTAACATGAATAGATCATATGACGAATACAACTACACCCTCTCAAAGCGTGAACTGGAAGAGCTTAAATTCTTATTCATCTCTGATGATGTGGACTACAACGACACTGACAGCAACGGGCTTACTTTCCTGCTCACTGCTATCGAAAGTGCAGACTTTGTTGAGCAGGACGGTGTTCTCAAGCCCGACAAGCGAAGTGTTGATTTCATCAAATGGCTCATCGCTCAAGGCTCAGATGTGAACTTCCCTGCTGACAAAAAGCCTTTACAATATGCTATCAAATGTGAAGAGGAGATATCCCGCCGTAAAGGCAGGGCCTGCGATATGTCAGAAATTCTTCTGCTTCTCCGTGAAAGCGGTGCAGACAGCACGGGTCTTGACGAGCTTATTGACGTGGGATTCTCCGCTCGTGTGAAGCTCTGAGGTACGGCATGAGAGAGTTTACCATAAATCAGAACGACGCAGGTCAGCGAGTTGACAAGTTTCTCACAAAGGCTGTGCCGAAGCTGCCTAAAAATCTGCTTTACAAATATATCCGCCTAAAGCGTATCAAGGTCAACGGCAAACGCTGTGAGATATCCACACGGCTTGCTTGCGGTGACGTTATGCAGCTTTACATCAACGACGAATTTTTCGAGGGCGAAATTGCTGACAGACCTGCTTTTCTCAGTGCGCCAACGTCTTTGAATATTATTTACGAGGACGAGAATATTATCCTTTGCGACAAAAAGTGCGGACTTGTGGTACATGAGGACGAAAGCGGTTCTGCGGACACGCTCATAAACAGGATACAGCACTATCTTTATAAAAAAGGCGAATATCGTCCTGAGGAGGAGCTGTCTTTTGCTCCTGCCCTTTGCAACAGGATCGACCGCAACACAGGCGGCATTGTAATATGTGCGAAAAATGCTGAAAGTTTGCGTGTGCTTAATCAGAAAGTTAAAGACAGAGAACTTGAAAAGCTTTATCTTTGCGTGACCGTTGGCATACCAAAGGAAAAGTCTGCTCGGCTCACGGCTTATCATCAGAAAGATGAAGGCACAAAAACTGTCAAGGTATCTGACAAGAAATTTGAGGGCAGTCGCACCATGATAACCTCTTATCGTGTGCTTGCGGAAAACAAGACTGATGACCTTGCTCTTCTCGAAGTTGACCTTGTCACAGGCAGAACGCATCAGATAAGGGCTCACCTTGCTCACATCGGCTATCCACTTCTCGGTGACGGCAAATACGGAATAAATAAAGTCAACCGTGCATACAATGTGAAAACGCAGGCGCTTTATTCGTACAAGCTCACGTTTAAATTCACCACTGACGCAGGCATACTTGAATATCTAAACGGCAAAAGCTTTCAGGTTAAAGACGTATGGTTTTGCGAAAAATTCTTCGGATATAAGCTCTGATATTTCGTTAAATCGCACTATTTCGACACTGTAGATTTGTCATATACGACAAAATAATATAATTTTCGTGCAAATTTTGTGTAAATTGTTCAAAAGCGCTTGCAAATGTATATAAAATATGTTATAATTATTTAGTCAAATTTAACGGCTGTACTATATATACAGAAAATGACAGATATATTTTATAGATTTGGAGGAACAAAGGTATGACAGGAGATCTGCATTGTCACACAACGCTGTCTGACGGCTCGCTTGGAATTGAAGAAGTCATTGTTCAGGCAAAAAGAATGGGACTTGACTTTCTTGCGATAACAGACCATGACACTCTTTCATCATCAAGCAGAGCGCAAATACTTGGCGAACGTTATGGGGTCAAGGTCATTCCTGCTGTAGAGCTTTCAGCATGGGACAAGAAGCGCAATTCAAAAGTACACATTCTTTGCTATGCACCGCAGAAACCAGACAGGCTGGAAGGTCTTTGCCTGAAGTCATGCCAGATAAGAAAAGACTGCGCAAAGGAAATGATAGAAAAGGTAATGGCGAGATATCCTATCCCTGCCGACGCCGTGCTGCGCTACACAAAAAGCTCTAAAAGCATTTTCAAACAGCATATCATGAGGGCATTGGTAAATTACGGTTATGCCACTGAGCTTTACGGCTCTGTGAACGACAAGCTTTTTGCATATCCAAACGGCGAATGTCTTGTGACCCGTGAATATCCTGACGTAAACTTTGTGCTTGATCTTATACATTCCGCAAAGGGCATTGCTGTTATGGCACACCCTGTTATGTTCAACAACACCGAGCTGCTCCTTGAACTTATCGAGGCAGGAAAGCTTGACGGAATTGAAGCATATCATCACTCTGCTACTCCAACTCAACAGCAGAAGCTTGTGGATATCGCAAAGGAACATGACCTGATAGTGACTGGTGGCTCTGACTTCCACGGTCTGTATAACGAAACAATGACACATATCGGCAGCATGACCACTGATAAAGAAAATCTTGATAAGCTGTTCAAGCTCATTCATATAAATTCACAAAAAGCTAACAAAGCGGCTGTGAAAACAGAGAAATAATATGGTATAATAAAGGGACATTATCATGCGGTAATGTTCCTTTAATGCGTAACAAAGCCTAGTTTGGCTGTAATAGAGAGGACTGTATAAAATGAACGTAATGGAAGAATCCCTACAGAAACACAGAGAATGGAAAGGCAAGATAGAGGTCTGCTCGAGAGCAAAGGTAAACAATGCCAAAGACCTTACTCTCGCATATACTCCGGGCGTTGCTCAGCCTTGCCTTGAGATACAGAAAGATCCCGACCTTTCATATGAGCTTACAAGACGTGCAAATCTTGTGGCTGTTATCACAGACGGCTCTGCTGTGCTTGGTCTTGGCAATATTGGCGGTCTGGCAGGTATGCCTGTTATGGAGGGAAAATGCGCACTTTTCAAGGAGTTCGCAGACGTTGACGCTTTTCCACTTTGCATAAAGTCCAATGACGTTGACGAAATAGTAAACACCATCGCCATGATATCAGACAGCTTCGGCGGCATAAATCTTGAAGATATCGCCGCTCCAAGGTGCTTTGAGATAGAAGCAAAACTCAAAGAGAGAGTTGATATTCCTGTTTTCCATGACGATCAGCACGGAACTGCTATCGTTGTCGGTGCGGCACTTATGAATGCCTGCAAGGTAGCAAACAAGAAGATAGAGGATATTACACTTGTTATAAACGGCGCAGGTGCAGCCGGCTGTGCTATAGGAAAGCTACTGCTTTCTCTTGGTATTGGCAATCTTATCATGGTAGACCGTGAAGGCATAATCTGCGAGGGCGATGATTATCTTAACGAGGCTCACGCTGAAATGGCTAAGGTCACAAACAAGAACAAGCTCCACGGCTCTCTTGCTGATGCACTCAAGGGTGCAGACGCTTTCGTAGGTGTTTCCAAGCCAAAGCTTGTGACCGCTGAAATGGTTAAATCCATGAATGATAAGCCTATACTTTTCGCAATGGCTAACCCGACTCCTGAGATAATGCCTGACGAAGCAAAGGCGGCAGGTGCGTTTATCGTTGGAACAGGACGTTCAGACTTCCCTAACCAGATAAACAACGTTATCGCTTTCCCTGGCATTTTCAAGGGTGCGCTTGCAGTAAGGGCTTCTGACATCAATGAGGAAATGAAAATGGCTGCCGCAAAGGCTATCGCAGGCTGTGTGCCTGAGGACAAGCTTAATGCGGAATTTATACTGCCTAACTCTTTTGACAGGTCAGTACCGGTCGCTGTGGCTGAGGCTGTGGCAAAGGCTGCAAGAGAAACAGGCGTAGCAAGAATTTAGGAGGTTTTTCAAATGGCAACTATAAGCTACACTCCAAAGGGAGTATGTTCAAGAAAAATAGATATCGAAGTAGAGGACGGTATCGTAAAGAAAGTGCATTTCACAGGCGGCTGTAACGGCAACACACAGGGTGTATCAAAGCTTGTTGAAGGCATGAAGGTTCAAGACGTTATAGACAGACTTGAGGGTATCGACTGCAACGGACGTGGCACATCATGTCCTGCTCAGCTTGCTGAGGCTTTGAAGTCTGCACTCTAAGCTTTCGTACTGAACATTACACGGATATAATAACGGGCGAACACTGTTCGCCCCTACAAAAGAAAACGGACTGCATTTTGCTTGCAGTCCGTTTTTTTGTACATATTCTAATTTCCTGACGCTGCGCCTTGAGTGAAACTCATTGAAACAAATCCCGTTCCATTCACCGTAATATCGGTATGATTTTGGTCAGACCACTGCTCCGCACCGTTTATGCCGTTCGTTCGATAGAACTGAATATCATATTGATTTTTCTCGGCAGAATCGACTTTCATAGTTGCAGTGGCAATTTTTGTATTTACATCTGTAGAAACATTTAGGCTGTAAGTGTTTTTAAACCATGTGCTGATATCAACATAGTTCGTATTCCAAGTCAGGGTGACAGTACCCTCACCGCTGCCTGACAGACGGTAGTTGAATCCGTCAAGATCTTTAGGCGAGGTAGCATTGTCGATGAATGTGCCTGTCCATGTTGCTGATGTGTTATCATTTATATAGATAACGCCAAGCTTTGCGGAGAGCGGTTTCAACTCAGCCTGATTTGTAGGAGTGGCTGTCACTTTCATGTATATATCAGACTTTGTGAGCTGTGACTTATCAAAGGTCAGCACAAATTCATGCTTGTTGAAATCATCTGATTTAAGCACAAGTGAAGAAAATACAATTTTTGAATTACCTTCAAAAGTCTTATTTTCACCGCCATATTCAACCGAGTATTTAGCCGCTTCTTCTCCGGTAACGGCATTTCCGTCGCTGTCCACAAGCTCAACTGTAATGGTGTATGTGATATCCTTATCATTGTGCTTTATCATTGTTTGCGGATAGTTGCACACATTAACTGTCACACAAGGCGAGTTTTCCATACTGCTAAAAGTTATCGTCCTTGGAAGATCATTTTCATCTGTTGTAAGATAATTAGATGAAAACAGCATGCCAGCTCCCTTTTGTGTGGACACAACTCGCTTTACACTTGAAACGCTGGTATAAGCCGCCAGGACGCCAATAGTACTGAGTGCGGCTGCCGCAAAAGCTATCCATATTGCAAGCCACGATCTTTTAAGCTTTTTTATAAATTTGTCTTTCATAACAGCCGCCCTCCTCTCTATTTTGTGATTTATTACTTTCTTTGAACTGTAAGGTAGACCATATCAGTTTCTTTATTGTTTTGGACATTTTCATTCCATTTTACTCTTATTATAAAATAATCGCAAAACGGGTCTTTATTGTCAATTACCGTCAGTGCGTCCGACTGCCAATAAAGTGCTTCGGAATTTTTCTGAACATTGCCGTAACTGTCATAGGACTTTTCATGAAGCGTGCTGTCAGCAATGATCTCCGAGCCTTGCTGATTGAGATAATGTCCCGAGATCTTACTGCCGTCTATATTGTAATAAAACGTTTTATTCTCTTCATCAGATACATAAACTACAGTATCATTATTTTTATCAGCTTCCGACACGTCTTTCGCACGGTATATCTCATACTCAAAAGGGATATTCGTTGTATGTGCAAGCTGTATTTGATATTGTTGCACGTCTGCCCCGCCTATTCCGAAAACAAAGTCTTTATATCTGCCGTTCTCAACGTCAATATCTGCCATTTCAAGATTTGCCACAGATTCTTTGTTTCCTGCGGTGATATAAAGCTGAGTAGGGGCATTTATTTTTGTTGTAAGAGCAATAGAACGTTTGTGAGTAAACCACGCATAAACAGGCAGTGCCACAAGCAGTACCGCCGAGAGAGATACTGCTATGACCAGCTGGAGCTTCTTCTTTTTTTCTAATTTTCTGAATTTTCCAAAAATGCTTTTTGTCATATTTTTCTCCTGAGGATGCCTGCTTATTATGAATTTATAAAGCCTGTTTCTATTTTTGCGTTTGTGTAAACAACATAGTCGCTTGAAGTAGTTCCATTAACAACTGAGTTGTTGTCATTAAGCAATACTGCGGTAAGCTCAACTCTGTAGTTTGCATAGGTAAGTCCCTGCTCCTCAAAAGCCTTGCCTGTTTTTACTGTAAATTTCGTAACGGCTGTGTTTTGTTCTTCGCCATTATAGTCAGTGGTAAAAACGCACTCCTTGCCATTCAGACCGCTGCTTGATGCGGCGTTTTCCAAAGTAAAGCTGCTGAGGTATTTGCTAATATCGTTTGTCTGCTTATAATCGCCACTATTGTCCTTAACATACAACCTCATTGTATACTGTATTTTTTTGCCACTGTCCCTTGTTGACCGACTCAAAGCAGACAGATCATAGATAGCATTTGCTGTTATTGCCATTTCTTCTGTAGTCATATCTTTGGCATTGATACCAAGCTGCGAAAATGGTGAATCCTTCGACTCAAGAACCGTTAACTCTGCAACGTTATAGTTTAGCTGTGCCACCGTCATTGCCTTTCTATAGTAGTGTCTGGCAGGCATATCTCCACTTTTAGAGATAGAGCTGTTCTCAATATTGTTCAGGCTATATGCAACATAAGACGCCGCATTTACTCCTATACCGGTTTTTGTATCCCCGTCCTTACGCTCAGGGAACTGATCTATGATCCCCGCAGTACCGTAAGTTAAGCTGATATCAGCCTTGACAGTTATAGAGCCATTTGTGTCACTATTGATATAATTGTAGACCGAATCGGGATACATCAGCATATAGCTGTCTTTAGCTTCTGAAAGTGTCTCAGTCTTGCTTATTTTTGCGTTTGATAACTCTGTGTCTGAACTGTTTAAAATGCTGTAATCAACACTCACCGATGTTCCTGCAATGATCCTTGCATTAGCTGCCGCGTCTTTTTCATCAAAGCTCTTCATAGAGAATTTAAAAGCCTGATACATATTGAAATCGTCACTCTTATAGCCATTAAATGTATCTCTAAGACTCTGATCAATGCTTATCTTTGACGTCATTGTCGCACGGACAAAATTATTTGACGCTGTTATCTCCTCTGGGTCATGAGCCGTCACACTTACTAGCTGTGTAAAAAAGTTTGCAATAACATATGCGCCAGTGTCATTATTTGTCACTTGGACAAGGTTTGTAGGAATATTGCCATTGAGCTTTCTTGGCTTATTACCGCTATAATAATTCACAAAGTTCTTGATGACTTTTTTCGAGCTTCCCGTTTCCGGAATATTGATAGTGAGATAATAGCTTTCGCTTATTATCATTTCGTCATTAGCATTTTTCGGTGTATCACTGTTCGCTGAAACAATTATCTTATAAGTGCCTGTTTCACCCTCGCCGGCAGGTCTATAATACTTGCCGTCGCTTGTTTTCACGGTAGCTGTAGCTTCATCCGCTTCAACAAGTGTTCCGTCAGATGATTCTTTAGCTGTTACCGACGCATACCTTAACAGAACATCATTCATTGTGACCGGTTTAAAGCCACTTATATTTGTCAAGTCAAGCTCACCGGTTGTTTTATTAAACTTAGCATCACTTGCGGTAGAATGATAAGTCTTGTCATTGTTATTTGCATCAACAAGAGTTAGCTTTGTATCATCGGTAAGCACACCACTGTCAGTGGCATTATCACCAATAAGATAAAGCTTTTTATCAAAGCTCCAAAGCAGGCTGTCACCGTTATTGAGCATTTTTTCCCATTCGTTAGCGGATTTGTAATAGGAATACTTAAAATAAGTAGTAACAGGTGCATCAAAGCTCTCAAAAGCAAGCTTTGTTTTATCCGTGTAATGAGAATGGTTATAATCCGTGCCTGAGATAACATAAGAATTGAAGCTGAAATCAAGCACCTTTCTTACAAAAACAGGAATATGAAGTCTAAGAGCAGTTTTGCCACTTCCCGTTGGGTCGATATAATCGAGAGTAATGACAGTAAATCTGTTTGTGCCGTCATTGTCATACTGACCGTCTGTGACCTTGAAATATCCTGTCTTGCTGTTAAATGTAAGAGTGCTTTTGTCTGATTTTGTTAAACTGCCGTTATCATACACATAAGTTGCCGTGCTGACATTCATAAGGTCTGTTGTTTTCAGCTTATTTGAACTGCTGTCTAAAACATCACAATTTGTCACAACTGAGATATACTTTGCGAGCATTTGTGTGATATTCAACAATGAGTTATCATCTATAAGCAGAACAGGAAGATCGTTCAGCTCCTGAACATCAAGCTCGGAAGCTTGCTTGAATGTTGTAAGCTTTGATTTATCCAAATTCTCTGCATATGACTTTATGGTACTGTTTATGCCATAGGATTTTTTGGTTGTGCCATTCGTATAAGAAGCAGCGTCACTGATGATAGTCTGCATATTTCCGCCAACAAGATCGCCTGTGAAAATTTTATCACCAACGGTTTTGCTTGGATTTATATTGACATAAGGCGAATTGATAGCAACGTGCGTGCCGCTTCCCTCGCCGACATTTTGGGTATTATCCTGAGTACCGTTGTAGTCGGAGTGAACAGCGGTGAAGCCGGCAGGTATCTGTGAATCACCATACTGTATATCAGGTAAACAATCCGTGTTATTTACCGATACTCCGATAAATTCAGATGATAGATTTTTATCCATGTTCCAACCTATCAAGTTAGAAACAGACACGCTGTTGTTGCCTTTTACATAGCTTAATTTATTTATGAGAATATCATAAGCATATGTGCTGCCGCCGTCATTATGACCGATCACACCGCCTGCACCTGCACCATTGGACTTATCTTCTGCTGACAGCGTAACATTATTGACTTCACAATCAGTTATCTTCAGATCACCGTTAGCTTTTATGCCAACATAACCTCCGATACCAGCATCACCATTTTTAGCAGCCGGTATACCTATCGCTGCATTTTTTACAGCAGACTTTGATATGGTCACAGCCGCATTCTGTTTGCCGACCATTCCGCCTGAGCTTGTATAGCCATAAACACCGCAAGCTGATGTTTCAGATGTTCCTCCATAGTAACAGTCATTGATAGACAACTGGTTTTTGTTTATTCCAACAAATCCGCCGGCATTACTACCATAAACATCGACGCTGACGCTTGTGTTTTCTATTGTGCATACTTCGTTAGACAATCCTATAAGACCGCCCTCGTTCATTGTCTGGGTAGCAAGGGGTTTATTGTCTTTTTTTGAGCCGATAAAGCTGTCTGTATTATAAGGTGTAAGCCGGACATTGCTTATTGTCGTTTTGATATTTGCAGAGCCTACGATCCCGCCTACGCCAAACCAAGTACCTGTGCCTTTATCAAGATTAGCAAATTCAACTTTATTAATAGTAATCTTGGAATCCTTAACATTAAATTCGCTGCCCTTCTGAGAATTTCCCACAAGACCGCCTGTTTCAAATCCGCCATAAACATAAACGCCACTGCTTTCAGACTTAACGTTACTTATATTGATATCATTTGTTGACTTTCCTATAAGTCCTCCCACAGTATATGCGCCATATATTTCAAGATCGGTCAATGTTATTCCGCTAAACTTGCAAGAACTCTGTACTCCGCCAACAATACCACCTGTAGAAAGGTCTTCATTAACATACGATTTTCCGTCGTTGTTATACGTCTTAACGCTGATCTTGCCGGAAAGCTTAAGACTATCCACAGTCAGAGCATACGTTGAACAGTTTATCAGCCCAACTCCTTTCACTTTGTCGAATGCGGTACGATACTTATAGTTATCCACATTTTCAAACTCAACAGTGTTAGCGCTACCGCCCTTGTTATCTGTTATTTTCACAGCATAGGCTTTTATATCTGTATCGAGCTTTATAGTCTTATCATTTCCCTGTATAGTTGACAAAGACAAAGTATATCCACAGTCAATGCCGCCCAGGTTACTATCTGCTGCATCAAACAACTGATTTATTCCACGAAAACCTGTGTCGGTGAGGTCATAGATTTCATTTCCTGTGAGCTTAACCGTAAATTTCTTACTTTGATCGTGTGCCCATTTTGCTTCATAAAGATTTCCACTTGGCTTTGTATATTTTTTTAGCATTACAGACACTTTATTTTCAAATACTTTGCCATTGTTTGATTCAAGTCTTTGATAGTCTGAGATCGCAGTTTTGTAATCTTTATCATCAGAAGTCAATGCAGCTGTGCCAACTTTTGAATAGTCTGCATTTCGGGTAAAAGTATAGTGACCATAACCGCAAGTATTGTTATTACGGTCTGTATATCCCATACCGGACTGTGATATGACAGACAGCATAAACAATGCCTGTGCATTAGGCACTTCAATAGTATTTGTCGTGCCGGCAATAACATTTAATTTCTCAGCATCATTAAGCTCGCTCTTAAACTGCGTGATGAGATAGTTTTTCCTGCCATTGTTAAGGTTAGTTGACTTACCGAACTTTGTTCCCTCTTCGATAGCAAAGCCGTTTACAACTCTGCCTATATATGGATTGATAAAGAGGTTGGTAGCTGCGTCTTCACCCACTGCCACAGTATTGCTGATTGTAAGCGCACTATCTTTGGCAACGTTGTTCATATTTCTGAAAATAACGCCGCCGTAAACTATGGCGCCAACATATCCGCCTGCAGTAATGAGATGTTGTTTGCTGTTATCGTTCTTTGCAAATGTTATATTAGGATTTGTTACCTTGACATTATCAATGATATTATCTCCGCCAAACACAACGCCCATAACACCGCCATAATACTCTGTCTTTCCGGTACTATAGTTTAATTTATTATTATTGTTTTTTGAAAGCGTTACATTATTAGCATATACTATATTGATATCTTTTACAACACTTCCGCTGCTGAACCTGATGAGAGGGCTTGCAGAGTTATTGGTGATAGTTGGATATGTTCCGTCGGATCTCTGCTGTCCAACTATAACGCCCCTGAAAACGTAACTGTTTGATGTTCCGCCAAGACCTGCAAAAGAACTGCCGAGAACTATATCATCATCTATCTTGTAATAAGCCTCGCAAAGATATTTGATAAGGTTATCTTTTGATACGTTTTTCGTTCCGCTTACAAAATTGCCTGCACCATCATAAGTATATTTTTCATGTTTTTTGCCTACGCAAAAAGCACTACCAGCATCAACAGTCGCTTTATCGGCAGAAGCGTTTGCATTATAGTTTACTTCCCAGCCATTTGTAGGTGCGGCTGTACTGATAACTCGTGCGACCTCGGCAAGAGTAGAAGCGTCAAGGATATATGGATCAGAGTATGTTCCGCAGCCCTTTATAAGATATGGTCGCTCAAGGTTTACGTCTATCTCATCATAGTTTTGGGTGGTATCATACGATTTAGCAACATATGGCTTGTAACTAGCAAAGCTATATTCCTCTGTTGCGTTATTTTGGATAGGAGAAGTATACCTGTCATCACTACTCCAATCACCATGATATTTATTCTGCCTGCTCTTTCCGTCATTGTCAACATTCTTAATGGTTTCAGACACTTCTTTTCCGTAGGTTACATTATGCTTAATATTGCCAGCTGAGTCTGTACCCCAATCGTCGTCCCATTTATAGTTGTATATTGCAGAAGAGCCTGCGCCGTCAGAATTCTGAAAGCTTTCAAGCAAAGTAGCATTTTTGAAAATTGAATTTTCATTACTTGCGTCAAGCTTGATATTTGAGAAAATCAGAGATATATTTTGACCATTTTTGCTTCCTACATTGCCTATAAGGCTTGTTGCAGCGTATTTCTGACCGCCTTTGTAATATTGCTCAGCGGTCGTACTGTGTTTTTTCTGTGACACATTTTGTATAGTGATCTCTGTCATGTTGCCTATCTTATTTATAAGCAAAGGGGCATAAGAATTTTCGCCATTTAAACTTAGAGAAGTATCATTCACATACAGATCATCAAGAACGATACTGCCGGTAATTTTGACAGATTTCTTTGTAGTATTGGTGTCGTCAGCAACCGAGCCGCAAACCAATGCACCTGAACCACCATTCACCTTACCGATATTTCCCTTAAAGGTCAGTTTACCACTTATGGTAACAGCTCCATTTTCATTTCTGAAAAGTCCAGATTGCATCATGTAATGTTGATTATGTACATTATTTAAGTTTGTTCCATCCATGCCTTCTGTTGTACGGGCATAATTGTCACTATTACCGCTTGATGCACTTTCAGACTCATTAAATTCCTTATTATAAAAAGTAATGGTTGAGTTTGAACTGATAGTAGTATCTTTTGAATCCATATCAACAGGATAGTAAGAATATCCACGCAGATCTATTGTTTCATCTTTAGGGAAACCAGGGTCTTTTTCACAAATATAATTTTTTATGTTTGACGCCGCAAAAACTCTTGCACTCCATACAGTAGCTTTAGCTCCGCCTGTGGAGGCGTTACCATTTTTATATACATCAAGGTTATAATAATATCTTGCACAAGGATTATCTTTCCATGTCTCACCATTATTTTTTGTTTGATTTTGATAGGTATTGCAGTGTTCACCGTCCATATAGAGCAAACGTTCATTTTTATCATTAACAGCAGGAATTGAAATTATGGCTTGACGATTGGAAACAGGAGTATTTGAAGCATAAATACTACAACGAGCTATCTCATCAAAATACAAATAGTCTTTATTTATATTTATCGTAGTATTTTTTGAGATCTTATATCCATCAGGGTCAGTAAGTTCAAAATAAGTTGCATTAACGGCACATGTAGGGTAATAAAAACCTGATCCATCAGAATAATTAAATGTATATGGATCATAATTTCTTCCCAATAATGTCGAGGCGAGCATGCCGAAATTTTTACAGTTGTTTGCTGTTACTGTCACACTGTCAAAGCTAACCTTTTTTATGCTCCAATAACCTGTTGTGGAAAGTACAAGACCACCTATCTCATTACTATCAGATGTTATAGTAGAATTAGATACAATTATTTTATCCAGCGTTACTTCAACATTATACCAGTTGTGACCAATAAACCCACCGCTTGTGCTTCCGCTGATTTTAGTGGAAGTTTTTATATTAAGAGTATTTACACTAACACTTTGTATTTTCACAATATTAGAAGATGATGATGTAGTCGAACCTATCTCAGCAATAAGTCCACCAACCCTGGCATTAGCACTGCCTGTTATAGGACCTGTGTGTTTGTCAGTTATCTTTCCGCCAACAGTGACATTATCAAACTTAATACCAGTTGTAGGCTTTGATGTAACAGCTCCTACCATTCCGATAACTCCGCCAAGACAAGTGCAATCTACCGTTGTTGTGCTATTATCGTATGTAAGATTTGCTGTTACAGCAGAATTAGTGAATGAAACTTCGCTTGTGGCGTCAGCAACATATCCAACCAGACCTCCGACAAAATTCGTATACGCACCACTTGGGGCTGCGGTCACATTGGCGGTCACGCTGTCAATAGTCAAAGCTCCGCTGTTGTATGCAGATACAGAACCAATATAACAAGCGTCACCGTCCGAAGCATTATCGCCAACAATATTGAAAATTGAAACAAGCTTTATATTGCTTATTTTTGCACCGCTTGTCTTTGCAAAAAGTCCGTTGTGAGTATGGAAAACTATCTTATCATTTTCTGTTCCCACTGTCATGGTAAGTTTATGACTATTGCCATTCAGAATGCCTGTGAAAGTATTCTCACCATTATCACGCATAAAGCCGGTTAAACCTGTGCCGCTTATATCAACATCTGCACTAAGGCTGATATTTGCCGCAAGCATATCTGCCCTGCTAGCACCGCTATACTTAACAAAATCATTGCTATCATGCTGCATTATCAAAGCCGCACGGGCAAAATCCGCCCTATTGCTTATGGTTATATTATTATTAGGAAATCCATTTATTGTAACAGTATGCCCTGATCCATCAAAAGACAGAACACCGCCAGCACCCTCAAGCAGATCGAAATTGTTAAGTCGAAGCACTCCGCCCCAATCCATATCGTCTATGACTTTTGAAGATGTCCTTGTAAATGACCAGCCGCTTAAGCTATAGATCAAAGCATTGCCTCTATTTCCTACTATCTGACATCCGTTTTTGTTAGGGTCTTTAGGATAAAAGCCTGAAAGGTTTGTTTCACCGCCAAGCCTTACAACGCCATTTGTATTAAATTTGCCAACAATGCCACCTACGCTCTGGTTTGCAGAAACATTATTTGCAGTAACTGTGACTTTGCCGCCAACATCAATAAAAGCCTGATCAGCATAGCCCACAAGTCCGCCATAATTATTTTGTGATGATGTGGAATTTTTAATACTTATAGTGGTATTCCTGACGCTTACATAAGTCTTGCTGTCATCACCTATCTTACCAATAATGCCGCCAAAATCAAGGGCATTGCATGAGCCAGTCACATTTACAATGATATCACTAAGTGCAAGTTCAGATTTAAGAGCATTGGCAGAATATCTTCCGACAATACCACCATAAAAGCCTGCCCTGACAGTACCTTTGAAGTTTGAGGTAATTGTAACATCAGCTGTGCCTTTGATACTGATTTTTGCACTCTCCGTCCCATTTGTCAGCACTCCGAAAACAGAGCCAACAGCCGCACTGTCAGCGGTATCTCCTGATGAACAAGCAAGTGCCATTTTCATGCCACTGAATTTTGAAATATCAAATGTCTTTTCGTTGGCTTTACTATATATATAAGAGCCGAAAAGACCGCCCGCAGTTACAGAACCTGTAACGCTTCCGGTCATGGTAATGGTGACACCTTCGCCAACATTTATTTCTGCATTCTCTGCACTGCCTACAAGTCCGCCTGCGTTATTTGCGGATATATTCGCATCTGTCAAGGCGTTGCACTTGTCGATGTTCAGTGCCGCACCAGCACTCATTTTCCCGACAAACACACCTGCATTCGATTTGCCGGAAACGTCAAGCAAATTACTTGACAAGCTTACGGCAAGACTTGTGTTTTCGTCCATAGAGCCACAAGCAAGACCTGCATTATCCCCGCCTGATACTTCCGCCTTGACACCATTACTTAGAGTGATATCCAGATCGACATTTGCTCCATTTTTCATATTGCCTATAACAGACGTGAAAGATTTATAAATTGTAGCACCTGAATCATCTACAGGATCGGCTTTTATTTTCCACTTATTAGCTGAAGCCACATCACCGTGTATAACATTCTCAGCAAGCAAAGCTGAATTTTTTTCTTCCGGTCTAGCAAAAATAATAGTATCTAAATTTGCACTGTCACTAAGATATTCAAACAGAGCAAAATTAATAGGAAGATTAATAGCTGAACCCTCATTTGCTTTGACTGTTCCCATGAAAGGATATTCTTCATTGCCAAGTCCTTTTTCTATTCCTGTAAAATCAGAAGCCTTAAACTGAGATTGGTTGTTTGAAAACAATATTGTGATTTTCTGATAGTCAGAAGGATCTGCATTAAGAAGCTTTTTAAAATCGTCTGCATTCTGTATGGTATAAACGCCATTTTTGATATCATTAGAAATGTCAGTATATGTTCCTGCCGCCATAGCCGTAATAGCATTGGTGACAGTTGATACCATTTTAGACACAACACCTGAAATGTCCGCAAGAGGCATACTCGTGACAAGCAATACGGCAGCGGTAACTAAAGAAATAACATTCTTGCGATACTTGCTGTAAAGCTTGCGGCATATTCTATTAATTTTCTGATTTCTATTAGCTTTCACTTTCAACTGCCTCCGTGCAAAGTTAATATTCTTATCTATACGTTTAGTTCAACAAGGATATATTGCACCTTTGTACCTATCTTTTCGTCAGCGTCATTATACATGGAGCTTAGTGATGATAACTGTGCTGTGCTGTATTTTTCACCATTAAGTATTTTCTCAATAACTGTTTTATTTTGTTCTTTATCAGCATCACCTGACAAGAACAAGCTTATATTACCATTTATATATTTTGCAAAATTCAAACGCTCTTCACTGTTATCACCAAACAGCACGTTTTTCTCTGTCAGATTTTCATCTGTGCTTTTCATTAGTATCTGACCAAGAGTGTTCGGCCACACCCAATATACGTTCACTTCCTGCGGAACATCTGCCTTACAATCTTTAAACGTCCTTGTGAATGTTTCATCACTAAGAAAATCGGAATATGTATGAGTGCTTTCATCATATTTCTCAAAAAACATGATGTGTCCATTCAAAAAGTTTGTAACATTTTCATCAGTTACCTTTTCGTATGAAACGCTGTCGCCGTTTTTATTCTCTGCATACCCCGTTATACTCAACTTAAACTGTATCTCCAGATCCCCCGACTGCTTCGGAATAACATAAAAAGTAAGCTTTCCGTGACTGCCAGGATTAATACCATTCGTCATACCGCTTTCTTCATCAAGAAGCCAGTAGATCTTGTTGTTCTCGTCAGAAGTGATGTTGCTCCCATCAGACACCTTAGAGTAGTCATTGCTGTCAAGTATCTCAGCTTTAAGCATATTGGCACTGCCTACTGTTTTCAGTTCAAATGGCGAATCTACGCTTTTCATTCCAAATGAATCAAGATCAAGGGCTTTATCAATGGTAAACCAAGCCAAGCTGACCGCAATAAGTATAAATGCCAGCACTGCAACTGGTATTATTTTTATAATAAGCAGTTTGCGTTTCTTCGTTTCTTCCTCGCTGTCTGCTTTCTCTATCACTTTATGCTCAGCCACTTTGGCGACCTCCATTATTTCATCGAGTCAAGCTCTTTCTGCAATTCTATCATGTGATTTCTGCAAGCGGTTATCTCGCCTGTGTATTTGTTGAACCACTCAACATCCATTTCGTTAGGCTCTTCCTGCAAAAGAATTGCCTGAACCAGTGCTGATTGTGAACGTGATCTCTTTCGCTCTATCTCCTCGATAGTAAGTCTGCATTTCTTTATTTCTCTTTTAAGCTGCCCTTTACTGCTCACGTCATTGTCCTCCTTGCATTAATTTCCCATTTTATCAACCGAATCAACTATCTCGTTGACTTCCCTATAGCCTTTGTCAAGATTTTCGGTGATATGGTCAAGTGCTTTTTTTACGTCCTCAAGCTTGCCCTGCATTTGTTCTGGATATTTAACCAAGCAGTAAAGCAGCTCGTTTATAGCCTTCTGCTCATCAGTGTAATCGTCGATAAGAAACACCAGCGACCTTGCCGCACCCATATCCGAAAGTATCATGTTATATCTCGTTGGAAGATCCTTGCCGCTTTCAAGATAAGTGTCTATCTCCTCAGAGGCGGCAGACAGATTTTCCATATACTTAGCGATGTAAGTCTTTCTGACTTCCTCGGACTTGTCCATATAAAGCCCGATAAAAACGAACAGCCCTGCAAGTGCCGCAATACAAATAACCATAGCCGTTATCATTTTAGCCTTCATTATCTTTTCCTGATTCAAAGCTGTTCGCCTCCTTTTTCTCGTTTTCCTGCATTTTCAGCCGCTGAACTTCCTTTTCAACAGCCTCACGCATAAGCTTTTCTTTTTCTTCCTCAGCCGCTTTCAAGGCTTCATCACGGTTTGAGTATATTTTTATCTCAGCGATAGTTTTTACCTCATACACCGCCATGCACACCGTCGGCAGTATCACCAACAGCATAAGCAACTTTTTTCCCGATGCAAACGACCCAAGCCACTTGAAAAATCTGAGCTTTCCATAGTATTTTCCAATAATGCTGTCTTTTTGCACCGTCACACTGTCCTCTATTTTGTTAGCATCGCCTTTAGTAACAAAAGTGCCGTCGCTCAAAACCTCATATATCCTGTGAGTATTTATCTCGCCTTTAATACTATCATCTTGAGAGTAGAACGAAATGATATCCCCTGCCTTTAAGCTGTCAGTATCCGTCCTTTTGATGTAAATATAGTCGCCCTCATGTATAGACGGCTCCATACTTCCGCTCACGACCTTAAGTACGCTGTAACCAAAAATGCTTGCTGTTTTGCCGATACAGCCGCAGACCATTATGTACACCGTCACACTCAGCAGTGCCGCAAATACAGCAGAGCCAAGTATTGTCAAAGCTATTTTTACTATCCTCAACGCCTTGCCGATGATAACGACTCTCCCTCCGTGTTATTGTTTCCTATATTTCTCTTTCAAATGCCTTGCCATTCTGCCAACTGCTGAAACATGATACTCCTTATAGAGTCGTTTCATTTCAGTGTCGATAGCTTTCTGCTCCTCAGCGGTGCGCTGTGGCGGAATATATGGTCTTGGCGGTCTGTTCTTTCGCTCAAGACGTTTTCTCTTTTTAAACTGCCTGTTTTTAATACGCCTCTTTACATCATATTTCAGATACGGAGCATATTTTTCATAGATAATCTCAATTTCACGCTCTGCACGTTTTCTCTCTGCCTCAGCCAGTTCTTTTTCCTTCTTGACTTTGAGCATTCTGATATAGTCCGGATTATCCGTCACAACAGGTATGATCCCAAATGCGTGAGCCAGAACATATGTTATGCCACGTTTTGCCATGTAATGTGGATTTTTGGAATATTCTTTAAATATCTCATTGATATTTTTATTTTCAAAGCTTTCACGTTCAGCTTTAAGACGCTCAGCACGTTCACGCTCACGACGTTCCTGCTCACGCTGCTGTTGTGCTTCTTTCGCCTTTTTTGCAGCGATCTCAGGGGACTCATACTCTGACACAAAGCTTGAAGACACGGCTTTTTCATTCGTGCTGATCTGCTGATCCATAGCAGATCCAAGGCTGCTGCGGACGAGCTTTTTCTCCTCTCGGATCCTAGCTCTTTCCTCACGGACACGCTGCTCCTCTTCACGGCGCTGACGCTCTTCCATTTGCCTTTTGCGTCTTGCGATATGCTTGATCTCTTCCTCTTTTTCACGGCGTTCACGTTCCTCACGCTCCGCCTTTTCTCTTGCAGCCTGCTCCGCCTGCTGTTTTTGGACAAGCTCCAATCGTCTGCGTTCAGCTTCCTCATGCTCCAGCCTTATGCGCTCTTCTTCCTCACGCCGCTGACGCTCAAGTTCCTCCTGCTCGGCACGCTTTCTTTCAGCTTCTGCAGCCGCAAGCTCCTCAGCCATCTTACTGTCTTCCTCGTCTTTGAGAAACTGCTTTTCTATCTCAACTATACGGTCAAGCTCTGCCGTAAGGTTTCCTGCCTCTTCGACAGTCATACCCATATCTGTCTTACTTGCACTACTTTGTTCACCCTCGCCAACTATGACATCATATTTATCAGACGTCTGCTTATCAAAACGCCTGACAACCTTTGGTGCGAGGGTCTTGCTCTTTATGGTTTTAAGCTCCTCCGACTTGTCTGCCCCATGGGTATAGGAGCGGAAAAGCATATAGTTCATTGCGGTCAGACCATATATATCCTCGATATAAGAATCATCAGGTCTTTGTGCAGTATCGGAAACGTTGACCTCGTAGCCTGCCTTATCGTAGCTTTCGATAAACTGCCAAAGGGTAAGACACGCCATAAGGTCCACATTTTTAGTGATAGCGTTTGTTCTCATAACAGGCGGTCTGATAAAAGCGTTGCCAAGAGTGGTACAAAGCACTGAACCTTTATAGCCCTCGATAGCCTTTTTGACCCTTTCAAGCCTTGCCCAAACGTCAGTATCCTTGCTGCCGCCGACAAGACTGTCAACAGTTTCTATCTTAAAACTAATGTTGACCTTTCTCCCGTCGCCGCTGTCAGCCATGGTGTCGTAATTAAAAGAATAAGCCTCCTGCGCCTCTGCGGTCTGGACAAGCTTATTGTATCTTATATTTATAAAAATGTATAGCCTGTCGATAAGGGTATTTACAAATCTATTTTCATATGTATCGAGAGTTTCCTCTTTATGAATGTTGAGTATCTTTGACGGAGTTATCTTTCCGGTCTTTTTGTCGATATCCTGAATAAGATCGGTGTGCTGTCCCAGATGTTTTATGGACTCTACCGTTATCTTCCTTGACATAGCGATAGGCACGATCTCTTCCACTTCTTTAATGGTGTTTCTGGGATTTCTTATTACCGTATCAAGATGTGGCAGAGCTTTTTCTATCTCTGTGAGCCAGGACGAATCTATATTCTTCTCGATTATCTTACGATTAAAAGATACAGTTTTTTCGCCCGAAAGAAGCAAGGCACGGGCTGCCGCAAAGCTGTTATTGCCGTCAAACGTCTTTACAGCTTTGTCAAAAGCTGCACGCTGTTCGTTGTATTCGCTCATGCCCGTCCCTCCTCTCAAAGCTTATGAGTACAAATTTTAGTACAGTTTTTGCAATCTTTCAAGATATGCTATAGATTCTTTCATAGTGTTTCTGCCAAAAAGCTTCTGCATATAGGTGCAAAGCTCTTTCAGCTCTTCTCTTAGCATTGCCAAGTTAAGCGACTCAAATTTTCTGAATATCTTTGTGGCAAGCACATAGTCAATGCCGTCAAGCTCCTCGCCGCCGCAGGCAACATATACAGGAACAAACAAGTTCATCTGTTTAAGTATACGGTTACCGAAAGCCACTCTCAGCTTTTCAATTACCCACAAGTCAAGCTGCTGTATCTTTTTCAAGCTGTCCTGAGAAACGGGATACATTTGAAAAGCTTCCTTGAAGAGTGTATCAAGATGTTCAAAGCTTAAATTCATAGGCGGCGTGTCAGGTGCGTCAAAGGCAACTCCCTTTGCGTCAAGATTGATAGGCTGCGCACGGTCGTATACCTTATCTGAGATAGTGAACGTGGAATCGTCGTTGTTGGCAGTACCGATATACCAGATATTCTGCGGAATACGCAGCTTGCCTTTATCAAGGCGAACAGGGTCGGTACTCCACACGTTAGGAACAAGATCAAGCTCCCACTCGGCAGGATCAGGCATTTCAAGAATCGAGAGCATTTCTGCAAAGTAATACTCCACTCTCGCAATGTTCATCTCGTCGAGGAGTATGAAGTTTACATCGTCATTGTATTCAGAAGAATAAATTCTTTTGAGGACTTCTGTTTCATTAAAGTTCTTCGTGAACTCGTTGAAATAGCCGAAAAGCTCAGTTCTGTCACGCCATGACGGCTGAACAGAAGCAATAGTTGTATCCTTCTGCAAGAACTTGCCGAAAGAATACGGCAGCGATGTTTTACCAGTACCAGAGATACCTTGCAGGATAATGAGCTTTGTTGAAGCCATGCCTGCAATGAAAAGTCGGATAGTTTTTATGTCATAATAAAGGTGCATTCTTGAGCAGGCAAAGTTTCTGTATGTTTCGCAGATACCGCTAAGGGTGATGTCATTATTGTAAGCAGGCGGCTCGTATGTCTTGTAGAAATTGTCCACCTCGATAAGCTTTGAAAAACGGCAGTCTGCCGTCTGAACAACGCCGTCCAAAATGGTTTGAACTTCGCCCTGTGCAGGCAGCTGCTCGCCCTCTGCAAGCTTTGTTTCACCCTCTGCAAGAGCGGTGTTATCATATACGCCAAGCTGAGCCACCTTCATTGCCATGATCTCATCTTTTTCTTTGGTCATTTTGACCACCTGACGCTGCAGGTCAGATATTTCTTCAATAAGATCCTCGTTGCTGACTATAGAGTGTCTGAATCTTATGTACTTTCTCACAGCAAGCACTATCATAAAAATAATAAGCACAAAAATAGCCACAACAACGATAATCGCAAGCACAGAAAGTATCCAGCCCAGCGCACCAAAGTCTGCCGAGTAGGTCTTGAATATCCTTATGTAGTTTTTTATATTAAAGATCTGTTTTATGCCGTTCCACAGACCCTTGAAGATCTGTCCGAAGCCCGCAAGCATTGACGACATGAAAACAAAAAACCATTTCAGAAATCCATTCATAATGTATCACCCAAGCAGCAGTTATTTGTCATTTTTCTCCTGCTGTGCATTTTCCTCTTCCTCTTTCTTCTGCTGTGCAAGGTATTCCTCAACTGCACGTCTTTTTATTTCTTCCTCATCGCTCTCTGTGATAGCAGGACGCTTTATCTCGATTATGGTTGCGATAAGCTTATAAAGCTCAAAGAGGAAAAACAGTGCTATCGGCAAAAGTATGCAAATGAAAAATCCCGTTTTTGTTCTGAGAAAATCCATTACCTTGCCGAAACCGCCTATTTTTGCACCTTTCCACTGACCGATTATATCACCTGCATAAACAGTGTATGTATCATCAACGTTATTAGCATCGCCTCGTGTGATAAAGCCTACAGAGCCGTTATCATTGAGTACCTCTGCGATACGGTGGGTATTCTTCACCTTTTTGCCCTCTATAAGAGTCCAGAAAGTGATAACGTCGCCCTTTTTCAGAGAATTGATATCGTCTATTTCCTTTGAGATAATAAGGTCGCCTTTTTTGAAAGTTGGCTTCATTGAGTCAGATTCAACTGTGAGTGGGATATATCCCAGCAGACTTGCCGTACCATTATTCTTATCAGACGAGAACACGAGAATTGTTATAAGCAGTGCAAAGATAAGCACCACCCATGCGATAACATTAAAAACGATCTTCAAAGCTTTTTTCATAATTCAAAACCTCGGAAACCCGAGGCTTCCTCCCTTCTAATTCTTTAAGTTGTTTCAACGATCTTGAAATTCATACCAAGCTTCATTGTGCCACCGATTATTTTGTCAACACAATCAGGGTCATTTCCCTCAAGCCATATAACTACTGTATACTTGTCTTTCTCACCAGGACCAAGCTTTTCACGTCGATCCTTCATGACCTCAGTAGAGGAGGCGAACTCCTTGTCGCAATCGCTTTCCTTACCGCTGCCGTCAGACTTTGTTTTACCATAAACAGTTTTCTCGCCATTCACGAAAAGCTCCACTCTGATAGCTTCATCAACACCGTTCGTGACGTTCTCGATAGTCATTTCGCTGTCATAGCTAAGTGTGTCTTTACCGGAATTTATGAGATAGAAAGTATAAGCTATATCCCCCTCGCCGTTATGGCTGCCGTTTATCTTGTCGATATTATCAGGGAGATCTTCACCACTGATATTTGTCATATCATAGAGGATATCCGCATTGAGCCTTGAATTGCTCGTGGTATAGTCAGGAGTTTCCGAAAGAGTAAGACCCTGATCTATCATATCATACTTACTTATCTTAACTGTAAAGCTACCATACTTGTCGTAAAAATAAGACACCGCATAAGCCGCCGCCACGATAGCGATAAGTATAATGGCAAGTATTTTAAGCAATCTCATCAATACCACATAGCGTTTAGCTTCCTTGGCGGTCCTGCGAAGTGCAAGGGTATCGACTACTCTTGTATTTTTATCTGTATTTTTACCGTCCAAAACCGTATCACCCGTTTATTACTCATTTCTATTGCGAACGTATCTTTCCGCAATATATTTTCCTGCATTTTCTCCCGAATAGTAAAGGCACTGCATACCGCTGAGCTGTTTCACCTGCTTATCATCAGTAATTCCGTCAGCTATGACCTCAGCATTAAGGTCAAAAACGAAATTCAGCAGAGAGTTCACGCAGGTATCATACCTGTCGCTCTTACCGAGAACCTGAGCCGCTGAGCCGTCAAGCATGATATTATCTACCTTGAACTCAGCTGTTTTCAACATTTTAAAACCCTCAGTGCCGAAGCCTGTGAGCAGAAAATGAAAGCCCTGTCTTCTCATGAGAGCCACGTTATCTGCCGCTGTGCTGTCAGCTTCATCAAGCACATCAGGCGACAACTCGAAGCAGACACGCTCATACTTCACGCCAAACTTATCGCAATAATCTGCCACAATTCTCGGAGCTTCCGTCTGCCTTAAAAATCTTGCAGGCACGAACACGCTTGCCCAATCAACGTCAACTTCCCTTTCGTGAAACTTGCCCAAAGCCTGCAAAAGCTGAACGAAGGCAAGCTTGAATATGCTAACACATCGGTCGGAAAGCTGAGCCACAGGGAGATAATCCGCAGGCATGAGCGTACCCATAGCAGGAGAATTTAGCCTTGTTTGCGACTGCAAAAAAGTGACCCTGCCGCTGTCGGTATTTTTTATAGGTCTATAGAAAAGCTCCACGGCACGAACGCCGTCAACTGTTGAAATACCGTTCAAAGCAAGTCACTTCCTTTCCTGTTCCAATGTTTCATTATAGCATATTTTCGACAAAAAGTAAAGAAAAATCGGGATATTTCCCCAAATATGGGAAATTATTTTTTATGCCCATTTACCAAAAAACGCCGAATTTCTTCGGCGTCTTTTTTGTTTTATTAATTAAGATTATTCTGTTACGTCTTTACCTGTGAACTTGAGAGAAATATTCCAATCCTGTGCAGCAGTAGCGTCATTACAGAACTTGCTTTCACCCTCAAGCCATACTCTGACAACAAATGACTGTACTGAATAGCTATCATCTCCAGCCGCATCAAGTGTAAATATTTCAGCAGTATCATCGTGGTTTTCATCACCTGTAACAACAGACACAGTATTAGCAGAAATCGAATCAAGCAACTCACTGTACGTAGTTTCAGTTGTTTTTGCTTTGCTTATACCCTCATTGGCACCGTCTTTCTGTGAATAGCTATCAAATGTCAAGCCATAAACATTAAGATTTGTCGTTGATGAAGTATAAGCATCAGCCTTTGTAATCTTTAAAGTATTTGTATTAGCTGTTGTTGTGATATTTGCTTTTCCAATCGGTATAACAGAAACTCTTACTGCCTTTTTAAGCTCTGTACCATCATTAACCTTTACAGACTCACCATTTGAAGCATCAACTATATCAACCTCGCAAGAAACCTTTGTTTTGTCTTTTTTTGATGTTCTAATCCACATAGGAATATCAAGATAACGACCGTTCTTTGGAGTAGCAGCAGTCACAAGAGTTGTGTTTGTCCCAGTAGCATCATAACTTTCTTTAACGCTCAAACCAACCTCGTCAGTTGTTGCGGTTGCCTTTACATCTGTACCATTCTGAACTACTTTACCACCGGCGATAATACCATTATCATCAGCATAGAACAAGTTATTACCATTAACTGAAGAAGCAGGCTGAAGCTTACCAATATTTCCATAGTATTCACCAAGCTTAACTGTACTTTTCCAAGAAACATCATCCATGCTAGGTTCTTTAATACTACCAAGTGTGCCACTGCCGATTTCACCAAGTGAAATTTCAATTCCACCGCCTGCGGTAGCAGCCATTTCAAGACCAGTTACCTCAGCATCTCTGCTCATTGTAAACCAAGCATAAGTAGCAGTAGAAAGCATTACAGCGGAAGTTGTGAGCATTGCAACTGCAGGTATAAGTTTCTTCTTAGCAGAAGTATTCTTCTTTTCATTAGTTTTCATATCTCTTCGTCCTTTTCATAATAATTTGTCGGTTTATCCTGTCCGATACAGAGGGCGCTCGTTATAGCCGATTTGCGGTAACATGACCGCCAAGCACCTTTTGTTTATGTCAATCTTATACTAAATTCGACCCACTTTGTCAATAAGCTACCAGCTTAGTATACATTATATTTATCTTAATACTTATTAACATGTCAGACACATTTTGCTATTTTTCGACATTATCATACTATGTAATAACAACAGAAAGCACGAAATAACGTCATTTGTTATTCCGTGCTTTTTAAACCGATTATTCAATAAATTTTTTTGTTAAACTTCAAACGTTTTTGTACATATTAAGTTTATATATGTACGCAAAAGTTACAATGCGTGAAATTTACAAAATATTTATATTCATTCTGCGCTGTCGAGCATTTTAACAGCCTTCATCATGATAGCGCATTCAAGACGCTTCTTCTGTATCTGACATGACAGCTTGTGCGCATTGTGAATATCACCTGCGTAAATGTAGTTGTTTGCATTGCAACCGCCACTGCAATAGAACTTTGCCCAGCACTTTTTGCACTCTGGCTTGTTGTAAACGTGTGCGTGAGCAAACATATCTTTCATTTCCTCGTTAAATGTGCCGTCATAGAGATTGCCCATTTTGAATTCGGTGATACCAACGAACTGATGACATGGGTAAATATCGCCGTCAGGAGTAACAGAAACATACTCGTTTCCGCTTCCACAGCCCCTAAGTCTCTTTATCGCACAAGGACCCTGATCGAGGTCTATCATAAAGTGGAAGAAGTTTATGAACTTGCCCTCGTCCCTTATCTTCTGTATCTTCTCAGAAAGTATCTCATACTCCTTGAAGATCCTCGGCAGGTCAGCCTCAGTGATAGCATAAGGCTCGCTAGGGTCTGCCATAACAGGCTCAACAGATATCTGATCGAATCCCAGATCATAAAGGTGCATTACATCATTTGAGAAGTCAAGATTATACTTTGTGTAAGTGCCTCTTACATACCAATCCTTGTTCTTAGGACGTTTCTCAACAAGCTTCTTAAAGTTAGGGATAATCTTGTCATAGCTTCCCGAACCGTCCACACGCACTCTCATTCTGTCGTTGACTTCTTTTCGTCCGTCGATAGACAGAACAACGTTGTACATTTCCTTGTTGATGAAGTCTATCATCTCGTCAGTGAGGTGTACACCGTTTGTGGTAACAGTAAATCTGAACTTTTTATTGTGTGGCTCCTCCTGTGAACGTGCATACTCAACAAGCTTTTCCACCGTACCGAAATTCAGTGACGGCTCACCGCCGAAGAAGTCCACCTCAAGAAATTTTCTGTCTCCTGAACGCTCTATAAGAAAATCTATAGCACGCTTGCCTGTTTCATAGTCCATGAGCATTCTGCCCTGACCGAAATCGCCTGTTGAAGCAAAGCAATATTTACATCTCAGGTTACAGTCGTGAGCAATATGCAGACACATTGCCTTGATAGGTGAAGCCACAGCAGACAGGGCATACTTCTCGTAATCGTCCTCGCTGAACAATATCTTGTCATTATAAAGAGAAACTATCTCCTCATAGCAATCCTCGATATCCTTGCTGTCATACATCTTTGACAGCTTTCTTACAACATCCTCAGGACATTTCTCCTCAAAAGGCGGCTCAACATTGTCTAACAAATCATATGTCAGATCGTCTATAATATGTACTCCGCCACTGTTCACGTCAAGCAGTGCATTAAAGCCGCCAAGCTTAAACTTGTGTATCATTTAAAAATCACCTTTCGCATTTATATTCATATACAAATTTATACAAAAATAAAGGGACATAAAAATGTCCCTTTAGCAAGGCGTGTGTACGCTCGCACGCCTCAGAAAGATCGGAATATTAAGCTTCTCTCTCGCACTTCTGGTTAGCAACTGTGCAGGAGGTCTTGCAAGCTGACTGACATGATGCCTGACACTTGCCGCAGCCACCCTTAGCAGCAGTCTTCTTGAGATTAGCCTTATTGATCGTCTTAATATGTTTCATAGGATTTTACCTCCAATAATTGATTTACACTAATTATACCACATATCCCACTATGTTTTATGAACGAATAGTTAATGCAGTATAAATATTTATCCTTATCAGAATCGGCTGCTTTTAGAATTTACCCCTACAACTCCGCCTACGCCTGCACACACAAGGGTAAGCACAAGCTTTGCAGGCACGGAAAAGCTTTCGGCTGCCTTAGAAAACAGTGCACTGAGAATGACAATGATAAGAAAAATGAACACTCCGCACAGCACACCTGACAGCAGACCGTTTCTACGTTGCCTTTTTCCGCAGACATATCCCCCTGCATACGCTCCGATACCAAGTGCCGCTGTTGACATCACCGACAGCATAAGATCGGTGGCATCTATCTTAGTGATAACATACGCAAAAGCAAGCACAGCAACAAATATCGCACCGCACCCCACGCAGGCAGAAATTGCCGTAGATGACAGCACAGAAAGCTTTCTGCCCCCAAAAAGCCTGTTATTTTTCATATCCGCACCCCCCACACTGAATATCCTAAAGAAATTATATTCAAAGCCACGGACAATAAGAACACAAAAAGGGACGGATAAAACTACCCGTCCCTCAAAAGCGTTATTTACTTTGCGTCACCGTCATGAATTGTTTCGTTCTTAGCGATAGCCCACTTTTTAACACGGATCTTGCTTCTGTCTCCGCCTGTTTCGATAACAACAGTGTCGTCCTTGATAGAGAACACGATACCAACGATTCCGCCGTTTGTAACGACCTCGTCACCTATCTCAAGGTTATCTCTCATCTCAGCGTCTTTCTTATCCTGCTTTTTCTGCGGACGGATAATAAAGAAATAGAAGAACACGATTATGAGTACCAGTGGGATAAAAGTCATGGCAAGTGATGCAGGTGAACTCTGCTCAGCTGCCAAAACTGAAATAATTGCTGACAAATTCATCAAAAGACCTCCAAATCTAATAATACTATATTAGTATATCAGATATTTGCACAAACTTCAAGCCTTTTAACAAATAATTTTCATTTACAAGAAATTATTTCTTGTTCTTGATATACTCGTCGATAGCAGCGGCAGCCTTTTTGCCTGCACCCATAGCGAGAATAACAGTAGCAGCGCCTGTAACAGCGTCACCGCCTGCGTAAACGCCTTCCTTAGTTGTTGACTCGTTCTCGTCAACGATAAGGCAGCCGTGATCGTTTGTTTCAAGACCAGGAGTTGTGCTTCTGATAAGTGGGTTAGGTGATGTACCGATAGACATGATAGCTGTATCAACGTCAAGAATGAAGTTTGAACCCTCGATAGGGATAGGACGTCTTCTGCCGCTTGCGTCAGGCTCGCCCAGCTCCATTTTGATGCACTCCATGCCGTTTACATGACCGTTCTCGTCGCCAACTATCTTAACTGGGTTGTTAAGAACGAGGAACTCGATGCCCTCTTCCTGAGCGTGATGAACCTCTTCCTTTCTTGCAGGAAGCTCGTCCATTGAACGTCTGTATACGATATAAACGTGCTCAGCGCCAAGTCTCATTGCAGAACGAGCAGCGTCCATAGCAACGTTACCGCCGCCGACTACAGCTACGTTCTTAGACTTCATGATAGGGGTATCATAATCGTCCTTGTATGCCTTCATAAGGTTGATTCTTGTAAGGTACTCGTTAGCTGAGTAAACGCCTACAAGGCCTTCGCCCTCGATACCCATGAATCTTGGAAGACCTGCGCCTGAACCTACAAATACAGCTTCATAGCCCATGCCCATAAGCTCGTCGATAGAAAGAACTCTGCCGATAACCATGTTTGTCATGATATGTACGCCCCTGTTTGTCAGATTGTCTTGTACTATATCCTTTGGAAGTCTGAATTCAGGAATACCGTACATCAAAACACCGCCTGCTGTATGGAATGCCTCGTAGATAGTTACATCGTAACCAAGCTTAGCAAGGTCGCCTGCAACTGTAAGGCTTGAAGGACCGCCGCCGACAACAGCTACCTTGTGACCGTTTGGTTCAGCCTTTTCAACTGCAACTGCCTTGTCCATCATATAGTCTGCACAGAATCTCTCAAGTCTGCCTATACCGACAGGCTCGCCCTTGATACCTCTTACACACTTGCCCTCGCACTGATGCTCCTGTGGACATACACGTCCGCAAACAGCCGGCAGAGCGTTTGTTGTTTTGATGATAGCATAAGCCTCTTCAAACTTGCCCTCTGCTACCTTTGCGATAAACTCAGGGATCCTAACGCTTACAGGACATCCTGTCATACAAGGCTTGTGCTTGCAGTTAAGACATCTCTGAGCTTCTTCTATAGCCTGCTCAGGGGTGTAACCCAAAGTAACTTCCTTGAAGTTTCTAGCTCTTACCTTTGGCTCCTGCTCTGCGATAGGAGTCTTTGTCAAACTCATATTAGCCATTATCTTACACCTCCAGTAAGTCTGCACAAGTGAGCCTTTTCCTGCTCCTTATAAGTTGAGTTTCTTCTCATAAGCTCGTCGAAATCTACCTTCTGACCGTCAAAGTCAGGGCCGTCAACGCAAGCATACTTGATCTTGCCGTCAACAGTTACACGACATCCGCCGCACATTCCTGTGCCGTCGATCATGATAGGGTTGAGTGAAACGAGAGTCTTGATGTCATAAGGCTTTGTTACCTTGCAAACAAACTTCATCATTGGAACAGGGCCGATAGCGATAACTTCGTCAAACTTAGCACCACCATCAATAAGCTCCTGAAGCTTGTTTGTAACAAATCCGTGATAGCCGTATGAACCATCGTCTGTACAGATATGAAGATGTGAAGAAGCCTTGCCCATTTCGTCCTCGAGGATAACGATATCCTTGCTTCTGAAACCAGCGATAAGATCAACTTCAACGCCCATGCTGTGGAGTTTCTTAGCCTGTGGATAAGCGATAGCACAACCAACGCCTCCGCCTACTACTGCAACTCTCTTGATACCCTCGTCATACTCTGTAGCAACGCCGAGAGGACCAACAACGTCATGGATATAGTCGCCCTCATTAAGTCTTGCAAGCTCAGTTGTAGATGCACCTACTACCTGGAAAATAATTGTGATCGTGCCCTTTTCTCTGTCATAGTCAGCGATAGTGAGCGGAACACGCTCGCCCTTCTCATCAACTCTGTAGATGATGAACTGACCAGCCTCGGCCTTAGCGGCAATGTAAGGTGCGTCGATCTCCATAAGAACAACAGCGTCGTTGAGCTGTCTTCTTGTTACGATTTTGTACACTAAAATCCCTCCCTGAATAATTAGCAAAATAATATTGTTTTAGGCAAATAATACAAAAACATTTTCTATTATCGCCTTACAGCATATAACATTATACTATATTTAAAAAGAAATTTCAATAGTTTTTTGTTTACTTCCATAAATTTTATAATAATATATCACAATTTGTTTACATTTAACATACCATAATTTATATATCACATATCATTTTACAGATGTATCAAGTTTATCAAAAGCAATTTCGATATACTTCTGCTCCTGAGCACCTCTATCACTGCCACCAAACAAGCTTGCATAGCCGTATACCGCCGCTCCTGCGTAGTTATAACTAACTACAGCGTCATTTATCTGCCTGCCGATAATGCCGATATTTTCCGAAAACTCGCTTTCGCTGTCTATCTTATATACTCCCAGACCTGCCACCAGCGTAACATCAGTTGTGCAGATATCAGCCCATTGCTGCAGGGTTTTCTCGTAAGGCTTCACAGAATTTTCATAACCGAAATATATCTGCGGACAGATATAATCTATATACCCCTCCTCACTACACCACTTTTTCACATCAGCGTACATATACTCATAGTTATTTTCCATATTTCCCTGAGGTGAAACTCCCACCAGAATATCCTTATCCACTGCTTTTACCGCACTGTATATCTCCCCAACCATAAGTGAGATATTGTTCAGCCGCCATTTTGCCAGATCGTCAAACTCCGTCTGGGCAGAAAAGCACTGTGCGTCAAAGTCCTCAGCCGTTGTGGGATAAAAATAATCGTCAAAGTGCAAGCCGTCAATATCATAATTTTCTGCAAGCTCCGCCGCACCCTCTGCTATAAGCTGTCTTACCTCATCATAAGCAGGATCGAGCCACAAATGGCTGTCGCCATCAACGCTTTCAAGATAGCCGTTGTCCTCATCATACCATTTTTTCAGTAAAAAGCTGCTGTCATAAGTCTGAAAACATTCCTCATTCTCACACCTGAGAGGGTTTATCCATGCGTGAAAAGAAAGCCCTTTATCATGTGCTGTCTGTATCATTATATCAAGCGGGTCGAAGTCACCCTGCTCACCTGCCACGCCTGTCATATATCTTGATGCAGGATAAAGTTCCGAATCATATATAGCGTCCCCGAAAGGTCTGACGTGAACATACAGCGTATTACAACCTATGCTCAAAGCATTTTCACACGCCTGAGAAAAGTTCTCACGAAACTCCTCGGCACTTTTCCCGGTGAGCATATCAGCAAGGTCAATATAGGATATCCATATAGCTTTCTGCACAGTATAATTAAGCTTGTGTGACGTTTCCACATCAGTGTAGTTTTTCTCTCCGCACACAGGTATCACCGAGGCTTTTTCCATAGTCACAAGCCTGTTCCTCTGGGAATTTACCTCACCTCCGCAAGAGCAAAGGGTCAAAAAACAAATAAGTAAAGTAAGAATTTTTTTCAAGAATATCAGTCCTCCGAATCAGTATCATTGAATTATACTATTCTTATTGGACAAATATTCAATCAGTATTCAAAAGCCAAAAAAGAACGGACAGACCTGCCCGTTCTTTGATAAACATATTTGCAGACTATGGAAGAAGTCTGTTGATATCTCTTGGGAACAGTGATGTTTCCCTGATGTTGTTCTTGTTAAGAAGCTTCATGAGAAGTCTTTCAAGACCGATACCAAGTCCGCCGTGAGGTGGCAGACCATACTTGTGGGCCTCAAGATAGTTCTTGAAATCAGCAGGGTCAAGTCCCTGAGCCTTCATCTTCTCCACCTGCTCGTTATAATCGTGTATTCTCTGACCGCCCGAAGTAATTTCAAGTCCTCTGAACAAAAGGTCGAACTTGTAAGCTTCTCTTGGGTCTTCCCTTGAGTTCATTGCATAGAACGGAGGCTTTGATGATGGGAAGTGTGTAACAAAGATAAAGTCTGAATCGTACTTCTCCTTTGCATACTTGCCGAGGTTTACCTCGTCCTCAGGGTCAAGATCGAACTTCTTGCCGCTTCCCTCGCCGCCTCTCAGCAGCTCGATAGCGTCAGCGAACTTGATAGACGGAACTTCCTTTATCTCAGGAACGTCAGCCTCAAGTATTCTCAGCTCGTTCTGATAGTTTTCCTTGATATACTCGAAAATGGACTTGAGCATTGCAATCTCCATTTTCATAACGTCATACATACTGTCGATATAGCCCATTTCAAAGTCAAGACCGATATACTCGTTGATATGACGTGAAGTAGCGTGCTTTTCAGCTCTGTATACAGGTGCTATCTCATAAACTCTGTCAAAGAATGCCACAGCCATTTGCTTATAGAACTGCGGTGACTGGTTAAGGAACGCAGACTTGCCGAAATAGTCAAGACGGAAGATGTTAGCGCCGCCCTCTGCACCCTGAGCAACTATCTTTGGCGAGTGTATCTCAGTGAAGTTGTTTGCCTGCATGAACTTGTGCATACCCTGAACAAGACCCTCCTGGAGCTTGAATATAGCTCTCTCATAAGGGTTTCTCAGAGAAGCCGCACGGTTGTCAAGATTTACTTCTATTGTGCAGTTAAGTCTGCCCTGTGATATTTTTAAAGGAAGCTCAGCGGCGTTTGTGGAGATAAGCTTGATAGAATCAAGTTCTATTTCAAGACCATTGAAATCCTTAGGGTTTTCCTTAACGATACCCTTTACATTTACAAAGAAGCCCTCTCTCAGACCCTCTATAGAATCCTTGCAGTTGTCGGCAGAGTAAACTGTCTGAATAACGTCTCTTGATGTTCTTACAACGATAAACGCAATGCTGCCCATGTTCTTTATTCTATGAACACAGCCTGAAAACTCAACTTCCTTGCCCATGTTAGCCTTAGCGTCAGCAAGCATAAACTCTTTCTTGACGTCAGCCGTATCTATCATAAGCATTTTGCCGTCATTTTCAGGTACATACTTATCAGCGTTCTCATACTTTGTGAGCTTTGAAGCGTCGATAATGTTGTCCTTTACGTCCTCTTTCTTCTCTGCGTCAGAAGCAGCGCTTGCAGCGGCAGCTTTCAGCTTGCTTTCAAGAATTTCCTTGATTATCTTAGGTGTAGCAACGCCCTTGAGAGCCTTTGTACACTGACCCATGATAAAGCCGAATACCTTTGTTTCACCGTTCTTATACTGCTCTACCTGTGCGGCATTTGCGGCAAGTATCTCGTCAACGCCTGCCTCAACCTTTGCAGTATCCACAGTGATTATCATACCCTTGCTCTTTGCAATGTCCATAGGCTTGCCGCCCTCTTCTACCATTGCTCTGAACACGGTCTTAGCGTCGTTCTTTGATACCTTCTCTGTATCAGCCATTTCAACAAGCTCTGCAAACTCCTCAGGTGTGAAGCTGATATTGTTTATATCTATCTCGCCCAGATTTACTCTTCTCATAAACTCGCCGAGAATGAACACAGCCACGCTCTTAGGATTGTTATATCTCTTAAGTGCATTCTCAAAGAAATCTGAGATTATCTTTGTTTGGATAAGCGTTTTTGCGTCTATCTCAGAAATACCGTATTCCTCAGTGTATCTCTTGAATCTGCTGCTTGGCATTTCAGGGAGCTTAGCCTTTATCTCATCAAGCTGAGCGTCTGTAAGGTTTACCTGAAGAATATCAGGCTCCGGGAAATAACGATAATCGTTAGCGTTTTCCTTTGTACGCATTGAAGTTGTCTTATCTCTGTTTGCGTTGTAACGTCTTGTTTCCTGAACGACCTTTTTGCCTGCTTCAAGAAGAAGCGCCTGTCTTTTTTCCTCATACTTGATAGCTCTGCCAACAGACTTGATAGAGTTGATGTTCTTTATCTCCGCACGAGTACCGAACTCAGTTGCGTCAGGTCTCATAAGAGAGATATTAACGTCACATCTCAGTGAGCCTTGCTCCATTTTACAGTCGCAAACGCCTGCATACTGCAAAAGCAGAGATATCTGCTCAACGAAAGCCATAGCTTCTTCTGCTGACGCTATATCAGGCTCAGTAACTATCTCGATAAGCGGGATACCGCATCTGTTATAGTCAGCCATTGAGATTCCGTTGAAAGCGTCATGAACGAGCTTACCGGCGTCTTCCTCAAGGTGGATATGGTTTATTCTGATATTCTTTTTCTGACCGTTCACCTCGATAGGCACATAGCCGGGACCTACGATAGGTCTGTAAAGCTGTGATATCTGATATGCCTTTGGCAGGTCAGGATAGAAGTAGTTCTTTCTGTCGAATACTGAAAACTTGTTGATACCGCAGTTGAGCGCATATCCTGCCTTTACAGCATACTCTACAGCCTGCTGATTGATGATAGGCAGAGTACCGGGCATACCTGTACATACAGGGCAGCATCTTGTATTTGGCGCACCTCCGAACTCAGCGGAGCAGTTACAAAAGATCTTAGTTTTGGTAAGCAGCTCGGCGTGGATCTCAAGGCCGATGACCGTTCTCCATTTTTCCATTTGTCTTACCTCCCTTAAAGCTTTGGCGCAACAGGCTTGAAGCCCTTTTCGTATGCGTCGGCAGTCTTGATGATAGTTGCCTCGTCGAACTTTCTGCCTATAACAGACATACCGATAGGCATACCCTTGCTGTCATAGCCGCAAGGAGTTGATATTGCAGGCAGACCTGCGATATTTACTGTAACTGTGCATATATCAGCCTGATACATCTGAACAGGGTCGGAAGTCATCTCAGGGCTGTATGCAACAGCAGGAGTTGTCGGCGTAAGAATAACGTCGCACTTCTCGAATATATCGTTGTATTCTTTTCTGATAAGCTGTCTGAGAGCCATTGCCTTTCTGTAATAAGCGTCATAATATCCGCTTGACAGGCAGTAGTTTCCAAGAAGTATTCTTCTCTTTACTTCCTCGCCGAAGCCCTCTGAACGTGACTTGATTATAAGCTCCTCATAGCTGTCGGCTGTGAGCGTTCTGTGACCATACTTGATACCATCATATCTTGACAGGTTTGAAGCCGCCTCAGCGCAGGCAAGGAGATAATAACAAGGAACAGCATACTTAAGCGACGGCATTGAACACTCGATAAGCTCAGCGCCCATTGCCTTATATTCATCAGCAGCCTTGAGCACAGCAGCCTTTACCTCATCATTGATGCCCTCTGCATAGAACTCCTTAGGGAGTGCTATCTTCATACCCTTCATTGACTCGCCTATCTTTGCGGTGAAGTCAGGCACTTCAAGCTTTGAGCTTGTGCCGTCATGGAAGTCATAGCCGCATATCTCGTTAAGAAGGATAGCACAGTCATGAGCGTCAAGACCGATAGAGCCTATCTGGTCAAGAGATGAAGCGAAAGCCACAAGACCAAATCTTGAAACTCTGCTGTATGTTGGCTTGATACCTGTTACGCCGCAGAAAGCAGCAGGCTGTCTGATAGATCCGCCTGTATCAGTACCAAGAGCAACAGGTGCAAGTCCCGCAGCAACAGCCGCAGCAGATCCGCCTGATGAGCCTCCAGGTACACGGTCAAGATCATAAGGGTTTTTAGTCTTTGCAAAAGCGGAGGTCTGTGTAGAGCCTCCCATTGCGAACTCGTCCATAGAAGTCTTGCCGAGCATTACGATATTCTCAGCGTCGAGCTTTTCCATAACGGTCGCATTATAAGGCGGAACAAAGTTTTCAAGCATTTTTGACGCACAAGTGGTCTTTACGCCCTCTGTACAAATATTGTCCTTTACTGCCACAGGTATTCCTGTGAGAGCCTTTGCCTCGCCCTTATCGATAACGCCCTGAGCCTTTTCAGCCTGCTCCAGAGCCTTTTCCTCAGTAACAGTGATAAAGCTCTTTACCTTATCGTCATATTTCTTTATTCTCTCAAAATATGTCTGTGCAAGCTCTTTAGCGGAAATTTCCTTGCTGTCAAGAGCCTTACGCATATCACGGATTTTCATTGAAGAAACGTCCAAATTTCACACTACCTTCCTGTTAAATTTACTCTACGACCTTAGGCACTACAAAGCAGTTGTTGGTATTCACTGCATTTGAAAGGACCTTTGAAGTAGGCATAGATTCGATGACCTCGTCTTTTCTCAGATCGTTGAGGTAAACATCATGATTGTCCTTGAGATCGTCATAGGTAATGTCGATTTCCTTTACGGTATCCATAAGATCAATAATATCAGTCATCTGCTCGGCTGTGGCTGCAAGCTCTTTATCGGAATATTCCAGCTTGCTAAGCTCTGCCAGATACTTGACCATGTTCAAATCCATATATAATCCCTGACCTTTCTTAATATTAAGGCAACGCCTTAGGTGCAAAAATACACCAATTCAATTTAATATTATACTACATCTCATACTATTTTGCAAGCAAAAATCACATAAATTCCGATTTTTTTAATATTTGCTCACCAAACGCCCTGAAAACAGCAAGACCCACAGAGAAATTCCCTGTGGATCTAAGCGTCATTACTTATTATTCTTTGTATATTTATCGAAAATATCAGTGAAATCAAATGTTGCGAAATAGTCAGCAGGAGTTTCGGCACGTCTTATCATGTCGAAAGAGCCGTCCTCGTGGAGAAGTATCTCTGCTGAACGGAGCTTTCCGTTGTAGTTGTAGCCCATCGAGAAGCCGTGTGCGCCTGTGTCGTGGATAACGATGATGTCGCCGGTGTCTATCTCAGGCAACATTCTGTCGATCGCAAACTTATCGTTGTTCTCACAAAGACCGCCGGTTACGTCATACTTGTGGTCGCATGGAGCGTTCTCCTTGCCAAGAACTGTAATGTGATGATATGAACCGTACATAGCTGGACGCATAAGGTTGCAGGCACAAGCGTCAAGTCCAACATACTCCTTATAAGTATGCTTATGATGTGTGCAGGTAGCAACGAGATGACCGAACGGAGCAAGCATATATCTGCCAAGCTCTGTGAAGATAGCAACGTCACCAAGACCGGCAGGAACCATTATATCCTCAAGAACCAGTCTTTGCCGAATATGTATTAGAAAA
>ERZ860445.344-NODE-344-length-37688-cov-3.128850_pt1 | contig 37688 bp, 27 predicted proteins | sample MGYA00509977_ERZ860445 | MGnify/ENA primary metagenome ERZ860445 (study PRJEB30046, sample SAMN00715233) | human gut metagenome | study: EMG produced TPA metagenomics assembly of the A metagenome-wide association study of gut microbiota in type 2... | reverse complement strand
TGGACAAGGAATTCCACGGCCACTACGACATCTGGGGCGGCGACATCGACCCCCGTGCCGTGGCCATTGCCAGGGACAATGCCCGCAAGGCGGGGGTGGAGGATATGATCCGCTTCGAGGTGGCGGACATGAGAGACTTCCGCCGGGACAGCACCTACGGCCAGTTGGTGACCAATCCCCCCTACGGCGAGCGGCTGATGGAGAAGCGGGAGGCCGAGGACCTGTACCGGGAGCTGGGACAGGTTTGGCGTCGGCTGCCGGAGGGCTGGCGGACGCTGGTGCTCAGCAGCCATACGGAGTTCGAACGCTCCTTCGGACGGCCCGCCGCCAAGAAGCGCAAGCTCTACAACGGCATGATCAAGTGCGATCTGTTCATGTACGGCAATGTGTAAGGGCTCCGTCAAAATTCCACGGTCTTCCCCACAAGTTTTCAATTTGTTCATTCAATTTTCTACCCTGATGCTACAATAGCCTTTGTAACTTTTTCTTAAAGACCCGGGAGGCGTTTGCTATGAAGCACGTTTTCATCATCAATCCCACGGCGGGCAAGTCCGACAGCCGCCAAAAAATCTATGATATGGCGGAGAAGCTGAGGCAGGAGCACGGACTGGAGGTGCAGTGCCTGCTGACCAAGAAGCAGGGCCACGCCACGGAGATCGCCCGCCGCCTGTGCCAGAGCGGTGAGGAACTGCGATTCTACGCCTGCGGCGGCGACGGCACCGTCAACGAGGTGGCCAACGGCATCATCGGCTACGACAATGCCGCCATGACCGTCATCCCCGTGGGAACCGGCAACGACTTCCTGAAAAACTTTGGCCCGGAGGATATGGAGAAATTCCGGGATGCCGAAAATCTGTGGGACGCTCCCCAATTCCCTATAGACGCCATCGACGTCAACGGCCGCATCGCCTTGACCATCGCCTGCTCCGGACTGGACGCACGGGTGGCCAAGGACGTACATAACTTCAGCGAGAGTCCCATTCTGGACGGCAAGAGCAGCTATATCGTGTCCCTGATGGTGAATTTCCTCTTCAAGGGCATCGGCTCCCACTGGACGGTGGAGCTGGACGGCGAGGCCGTGGAGGATGACTATGCCTTGGTAGCGGTGTGCAACGGCCGCTACTACGGCGGCGGCTTCATGCCGGTGGCGGAGGCCCGGATGGATGACGGCGTTCTGAACACGCTGGTGGTGAAGAAGGTCAGCCGCCTGACCTTTATAAAGTTCGTCAATCCCTACTCCAAGGGGCAATACTATAAGTTTCCCCATCTGGCCCGATGTTCCACCCCCAAGGTCATCCGCATCCGCTCGGAAAAGCCGGACATCGTTACCTGTCTCGACGGCGAGTGCATCACCTCCGACGATGTGACCATCCAGATCTCCGACAAGCGGCTGAACTTCTTCGGCCCTGCCGGATGCAGCTGCAACCGAACCGCTCGGAAGCCCCTAATTTAATATTTTGTGAACTTTTCAAAATTTTCCGTTTTCCCCCTTGCAAAACCGGAAAAGTGTGGTATGATAATCAGCGTTAGCACTCCTGAACAGTGAGTGCTAACGCTGATTTCGTTTTTAATAAAAGATATAAGGAGGAACCAACCATGAAACTGACACCGCTTGCTGATCGTGTGGTGCTGAAGATGACGGAGGCGGAGGAGACCACCAAGGGCGGCATCATCCTCACCGGCTCCGCTAAGGAGAAGCCCTCTGTGGCCGAGGTCATTGCCGTCGGCCCCGGCGGCGTGGTGGACGGCAAGACTGTCACCATGAGCGTCAAGCCCGGCGACAAGGTCATCACCGACAAGTACGCCGGCACCAAGGTCACTCTGGAGGATGTGGAGTATATCATCGTCAAGCAGGGCGACATTCTGGCCATCGTCGAGTAAGACTTCTGCGCTGTCATTGTGAGACCGGTCCGCAGACTGGTCGTGGCGATCCGTTCTCCCCGGCCTTATAGAAAGGGTATTACGGATCCCCACGGTCGCTTTGCTCCCTCGGAATGACATTTTTGTAAAATCATTATCTGCAATATAGGAGGCAATCAATATGTCCAAGATCATTAAGCGTGGCGACGAGGCCCGCAAGGCGCTGGAGTCCGGCGTCAATCAGCTGGCGGATACCGTAAAGGTCACTCTGGGTCCCAAGGGCCGCAATGTGGTGCTGGATAAGAAGTTCGGCACTCCCCTGATCACCAACGACGGCGTATCCATCGCCAAGGAGATCGAGCTGGACGATCCGTTTGAGAACATGGGTGCTCAGCTGGTGCGTGAGGTTTCCACCAAGACCAACGATGTGGCCGGCGACGGTACCACCACCGCCACCCTGCTGGCACAGGCCATGGTTCGTGAGGGCCTGAAGAATCTGGCCGCCGGTGCCAACCCCATCGTCATGAAGAAGGGTATGTCCAAGGCCGTGGAGGCCGCCGTAACCGCCATCCGTGCCCAGAGCCAGAAGGTCAACGGCACCGATGACATCGCCCGTGTGGGTACCGTCTCCTCCGGCGATGCCTTCATCGGCAAGCTGATCGCCGAGGCCATGGAGAAGGTCTCCTCCGACGGTGTGATCACCATCGAGGAGTCCAAGACCGCCGAGACCTACTCCGAGGTGGTGGAGGGCATGATGTTCGACCGTGGCTACATCACCCCCTACATGGTCACCGATACCGAGAAGATGGAGGCCGTCATCGACGACGCCTACATCCTCATCACCGATAAGAAGATCTCCGTCATCTCCGACATCCTGCCCCTGCTGGAGCAGCTGGTGCAGGCCGGCAAGAAGCTGTTCATCATCGCTGAGGATGTTGAGGGCGAGGCCCTGAGCACCCTGATCGTGAACCGTCTGCGTGGCACCCTGAACGTGGTGTGCGTCAAGGCCCCCGGCTTCGGTGACCGCCGCAAGGAGATGCTGCAGGATATCGCCATCCTCACCGGCGGTCAGGTCATCAGCGAGGAGCTGGGTCTGACCCTGAAGGACGCCACCGTGGATATGCTGGGCCGTGCCCGTCAGGTGAAGGTCACCAAGGAGAACACCATCATCGTGGACGGCATGGGCGACAAGCAGGCTATTGCCGACCGTGTGGCTCAGATCCGCAACCAGATCGGCCTGACCACCAGCGAGTACGATAAGGAGAAGCTGCAGGAGCGTCTGGCCAAGCTGGCCGGCGGTGTCGCCGTGCTCTACGTCGGAGCCGCCACGGAGGTCGAGATGAAGGAGAAGAAGGACCGTGTCGACGACGCGCTGGCCGCAACGCGCGCAGCCGTCGAGGAAGGTATCGTTCCGGGCGGCGGCGTGGCTTACATCCGTGCCACGGCGGCTCTCGAAGGCCTGAAGGGCCAGAACGAGGACCAGACGACGGGTATCCAGATCGTGAAACGCGCCATCGAGGAGCCGCTCCGCCAGATCGTCGAGAACGCCGGCGGCGAAGGCTCGGTGGTCGTCAACAAGGTGAAGGAGGGCAAGGACGCCTTCGGTTACAACGCCCGCGACGACAAGTACGAGGACCTGCTGAAAGCCGGTATCATCGACCCGACGAAGGTGTCGCGCGTAGCGCTGGAGAACGCCGCGTCGATCGCCTCGATGTTCCTCACCACGGAGTGCGTGCTCGCAGAGAAGAGGTCCGAGCAGCCCGCCATGCCTGCGATGCCCGCAGGCGGTATGGGCGGCATGATGTAACGGATTCCCATTTATAAGCGGATATTTCCGCACATCCCTCGAACGGGGCGAATGGAATGTACCTCAAGTACTATCCGTTCGTCCCGTTCTTCACGATGCCCGGACGGATCCGGCTTAAAATCAGAATCCGCCCGGACCGGGACGCGGTATCCGGCATCTGCGCCGTTCCGGCGAATGCACGGCCTGCTCCCGGACCGGCCCGTCCATTTGCCCGGACCGGTTTCGTTTTGCCGGCCGTTTTTCGTACCTTTGCGGCGGAAAGATGCACGTTATGAAAAAAGGAATACTCTACGCCGTGCTGGCCTCGGTATTGTGGGCGATTGTCAATCCGTTCATCAAGCAGGGATTGAGCTACGATTTCTCGCCGATGAATTTCGCGGGCCTGCGCTTCACCGTTGTCGGAATCATTCTCTTCGCCTACACCTGGCATCGCGGCATGTGGCGCGAGATCATGCAGCACCGGCGGCTTTTCGGCAACCTGATCCTGATCAATATGTTCATGGGCTATACGGCCTTCTATTTCGGTGTCGATTTCGTCAGCGGGGCCATCAGCTCGATCGTCATGGGCCTCACGCCGCTGATCAACGTGCTGCTGGCGCACCTCGTGGCCAGCAACGACCGCCTGAACCGTTACAAGGTCGTGAGTCTTGCGGTGAGCCTCGCGGGATTGCTGCTGATCGTCGGCACGGGCAGCGACGGTTCGCCGCTCGACTGGCGCGGCATCGGGGGTATCGTCCTGCTGCTGGCCTGCATCCTGTTCCAGGGCTATTCCGCGATTTCGGTTTCGGAGGACAAGGGCAAGGTCGACCCGATCTTCCTGAATGCCGTGCAGATGTTCTTCGGCGGCCTGCTGATTTACGGCGTGGGCATCGCGGCGGAGGGTTTCCACCCCTTCTGGGCCAAGCCCGTCGGGTTCTATGCGAGTCTCGGCGTGCTGGTCTTCATCTCGGTCTTCGCCTTCAGTTTCTGGTTCATGGCCCTGCGCACCGAGGGCACGAAGGTCAGCGACATCAATATGTGCCGTTTGATCAATCCCGTCCTGGGGGCTGTGCTGAGCTGGATCATGCTGCCCGGCGAATGCCCCGATTTCAGCCCCGTGGCGGGCGTGGCGGTCATCGTCAGTTCGCTGGTCATCTACTTCCGGGGCGAGACGATCGTGCAACGGTGGCGGCTGCGCCGGCATTGACGCAAAACGGACCGTCCCCCGAAAGGAACGGTCCGTTTTCTTTGAGGCTGCGGCGGCTGTATCTCCCTGCCGCATTTGCGGTTCAATGCTTTCCATACGCCGGCCGGCAGGGCCGCGCAGGGGAGCGGTGTTTCCGGCGGGCTTACGGCATCCATTCCAGAATGCCCTCGACGGGGTTCGCCGCACGCCATGCTTCGAACTCGGCATAGGTGCGCACGCCGTCGCGAAGGACCGCCTGGTAGTATTCGATGCCCATGATCTTCACCTCGTCGGGCGTGTCGTACTTGATTTGCAGGACGGCGCGGCGCGTCTCGTCGGTCAGTACGGCGGCGATCCGGTCGGCTACGCGTTCGAAATAGCCGTCCCAGGCCGAGCCGCGGGGCATGTGGATCATGTCGATTTGCCAGAGCCGTTCGTCGGCGTCGGCATACCACGCATGCCATTCGAGACACTGGTCCTGCGCGTCGAGCAGGTTTCCGTACTCGATGCGGCGGATGCGGGGATTTTCGGCCAGCCGGGCCATGGCGGCGAAGCTGTCGGCCACGCGGAGCGGTGAGGAGTAGATGTGGAAGTCGATGTCGCGGTGCGTCATCAGCAGCCCCGTGCGGAGCGAGCCTACGAGGTTCGCTTCGGCGCCCACCGAGCGCCAGATGGCCTCCAGATCGGTGTCGCGGATGACCTCGCGGGCGCGCTGCTGGTTGGCGGCCGCAATTTCGAGGATGTCGTTCATGTCGTGTTTTTTAGGGTTATAACGGAGGGCGGAGCGGTCCGGCCGCTCCGTCACGTGTGAAATCGGTTTTGTACGGCTATTTGCCGAGCAGGATGCGGGCCTGGGCCACGGCGGCGTCGGTGATTTCCGAGCCGGAGAGCATCTTGGCGATCTCGGTCACGCGCTCCTCGTCGCCCAGGCGCGTGATGTCGGTGCGTCCGCCGCGCTTGTAGACCACGAAGTGCGCCGTGCCCTTCGAAGCGACCTGCGGCAGGTGGGTGATGTCCACCACCTGCATCGAGGCCGAGAGCGAGGCGATGATTTCGCCCATGGCGTCGGCGATGCGGCCCGAAACGCCCGTGTCGATCTCGTCGAAGATGATCGTCGGCAGCTGCATCCGTTCGGCCAGCAGGGTTTTCAGGGCCAGCATCACGCGCGAAAGCTCGCCGCCCGAGGCGATGCGCTCGACGGGCTGCGGCGTCATTCGCGGATTGGCCGTGAAGAGGAATTGCACGCTGTCGCGGCCCGTGCGTCCCGGCTCTGCGAGGGGTGTCAGGGCGATGCGGAAAACCGTCTCGGGCATGCCCAGCCGGGCGAGGGTCGAAAGGATGTGTTTCTCGAATCCCGCAGCGGCCTTTTCGCGCGTCTTGTGCAGACGGTCGGCCAGCGTCGCGGTCTTTTCGGTGGCTTCCGAGAGGGCCGCTTCCGCCTGGGCGATCTCCTCGTCGCTGTGGACGATGGCTGCGAGTTGTGCAGCGCAGCGGTCGCGCAGGGCGATCAGCTCCGCTTCGTCCGCCGCGCGGTGTTTCTGTTGCAGGGCGATCAGCGTGTCGAGCCGCGCCGAGCACTTCGCCAGCCGCTCGGGGTCGGCATCGAGCCGTTCGCATGCGGCGGCGGCCGAACCGTTGATGTCCTTCAGTTCCTCCAGCACCGAGCGCAGCCGTCCGGCATATTCCCCGGCGGCGGGGTAGTGGCTGCGGATATGGTTGAGTTCGTTCTCCGAATTCTTGAGCTGCGCCAGCACCCCGGTCTCGTCGGCGTCGAGGGCGTTGCGCAGGGAGGTCAGCGCCTCGCCGATGCGGTCGGCGTTTTCGAGCACCGCCAGCTCCTCCTCCAGCTCTGCCTGCTCGCCGGGGCGCAGGTTGGCCGAGGTGAGTTCCTCGGTCTGGAACCGGAGCCACTCTTCGTCGCGGCGGCCGTTGGCGGCCTCTTCGCGCAGGGCCGCGAGACGGCGGCGCAGCTCCGTAAGCCGGGCATACTGCGCGGCGTACTGCGTCAGCAGTTCCCCGTTCGCAGCCACGGTGTCGAGCGCCGAGGTCCTGAACTCCTCCGACGAGAGGATCAGGTTCTGATGCTGCGAGTGGATGTCCAGCAGGCGTGCGCCCAGTTCGCGCAGTTGCGCCAACTGCACGGGTACGTCGTTGACGAAGGCGCGGCTCTTGCCCGCAGGGGTGATCATGCGCGTCAGGGTCGTTTCGGGGGCGTAGTCGAGGTCGTTCTCGGCGAAAAACGCTTCCAGACTGCTTCCCGCGAGGTCGAAGGTCCCCTCCACCGTGCAGTTGCGCGTTGCGTCCTTCATCGCCTGCCCGTCGTTCTTGGCTCCGAGCAGCAGGCCCAGCGCGCCGAGCAGAATGGATTTTCCGGCCCCGGTCTCACCCGTGATGATGTTCAGGTGGGGGCCCAGCTCCATTTCGAGCTTGTCGATGAGCGCGTAGTTTTCGACCGACAGACGGCGTAGCATACCAATTCGGAATTAAGAATTCAAAATTAAGAATTAAAAATGAAAAAACGAAAACCGGGTGCGATTGCGCGCTATTCGGCGAAAAACTTTTCGATCCGTTCGGCGATGCGTTCGGCGACTTCGCGCTTCGACAGCAGGGGAAGCTCTTCGCGGCCCGTGCGGTCGATGAAGGTCACCTTGTTCGTGTCGCCGCGGAAGCCGGCTCCGGCGTCGCGCAGCGAGTTGAGGACGATGAAGTCGAAATTCTTCTTTTCGAGTTTGGCTTCGGCGTGCGCCTGTTCGTCGTGGGTTTCCAGGGCGAATCCCACCAGCAGGCGGCCGCCCTTGTGCGCTCCAAGCTCGGCGGCGATGTCGCGCGTGCGGCGCAGGGTGATGCACATGTCGCCGTCGCATTTCTTGATTTTGGTGTCCGAAACCCGGTCGGGGGTGTAGTCGGCCACGGCGGCGCACATCACGGCCCCGTCGGACCCTTCGAAAGCCCGGACCGCGGCGTCGTACATCTCGGCGGCCGAGAGCACGTCCACGCGCTCCACGCCCGCGGGCGTCGGCAGCTCCGTGCGGCCCGTGACAAGCGTCACGCAGGCCCCTCTGTCGGCTAGCTCCCCGGCAATGGCATAGCCCATCTTGCCCGAGGAGTGGTTCGAGATGAACCGCACAGGGTCGATGGCTTCGATCGTGGCTCCTGCCGTGACGATCAGCCGTTTACCTTGCAGGCTCTTTTTTTTTTCACGGAGAAGGCCGCCGACGAATGCGGCGATCGCATCGGGTTCGGCCATGCGGCCCTTGCCCTGAAGACCGCTGGCCAGTTCGCCTTCGCCCGGCTCGACGATGTGCACGCCGCGCCGGGCGAGTGTCCGGAGGTTCTGCTGCGTGGCCTCGTGGGCGTACATGTCCAGGTCCATGGCGGGAGCCACGGCGACCGGGCAGCGGGCCGAGAGGTAGGTGGTCAGCAGCAGGTTGTCGGCGATGCCGGAGGCCATTTTGGCCAGGGTGTTGGCCGTGGCGGGGGCGATCAGGTAGCAGTCGGCCCATTCGCCCAACGACACGTGGGAGTTCCACGCGCCGTTTTCAGGGTCGAAGAACTCCACCAGAATCGGGTTCTTCGAGAGCGTGGCCATTGTCAGGGGCGTGATGAACTGCTTCGCCAGCGGAGTCATCACCACGCGCACGTCGGCGCCGGCCGTCTTCAATAAACGACAAAGCACGGCAGCCTTGTAGGCCGCTATGCTACCCGTGATACCCAGCAGTATGTGGCGTCCCGCCAGCGGGGGACACGTGCCCGGGGATGCCATTGCGTGCGGATTTTAAATCTCCTTCATCACGCCGTCCTTGCCCTCCTTGTAGACCAGCTCGTGGTCGAGGAACTCCTCGGTGGCGATGATCACCGGTTTGGGCAGGCGTTCGTAGTAACGCGAAATCTCGATCTGCTCGCGGTTCTCGAAGGTCTCCTCCATGGTGTCGGTGGGCGACGAGAAATCGGCGAGCTTGCGGTTAAGCTCCGTCTTGAGTTCGGTCGAGATCTGGTTGGCGCGGCGGGCGATGATGTTGATGCTTTTGTAGACGTTGCCCGTCTCCCGGTCCAGATCCACCAGCTTGCGCGTGATGGTGTTGTTGGGAATGTTCTTCTTGATTTCCATCTTATATGTTGTTGTCTTTGTTATTGCGGTCGAGGTAGTCGCGTGCCTGCTGGGCCATGCGGTCGAGGCTCTTGATGTGCGTCGATTCGGGGAACTCCTCCTTGAACGAGAGGTAGGAGTCGAGCATCGACAGGTAGCGGTCGGTCTGCTTTTCGGAGATCGAGTTGCTGGCCAGGCGGTAGCCCGAATCGACGATCAGGTACATGATCTCTTCGCGGCGTTTGCTCTCGGGGTATTGTTTCAGCGCGTTCTTGAACGCCACGATCGCCGATTTGTATTTGCCCGTCTTATAATAGGTGTAGGCGTTCAGGTAGGCTTTCTCGTGGAGCCGTTCGGTCAGCTCGGTGTTGATCTTGCGGAAGTTCTCGACGCGGTCGCTCTGCGGATAGCGCGACATGAATTCGTTGATGGCGATCAGCGCGTGCCCGGTCATCGTCTGGTCGCGCGAGGGACCCGGCGAGAGGTAGTAGAAGCAGAGCGCGTACATGCCCTCGGCGTCTTCGATGAAGGCGCTGCGGCCGAATTTGCGGCGGAAGTCGTCCAGCAGGGTCGAAGCCGTGTCGAAATCGCGGTTCTTGTACTTGCAGCGGGCGTTGAAGAACGAGATGCTGTCTTCGCGCGACGAGCCCGTGTAGTAGTGCTGCACGCCTTCGAAAAGGGTCGAGGCGCGCTGCCATTTCTCCTTCTGGTAGTACTCCAGCGCCTTGCTGTAAATCAGTTCGGGCTGCCCGCTTTTCAGAAGGGCGTTCATCCCGGAGCATCCTCCGAGGATGATCGCTGCCGCCACTCCGCAAAGGGCGTATAAAAAAGTCTGCTTCATTTATGAATCTTTTACGGCGCTTTATCGCGCAAAGTTACGCATAAATTAACGATTTGCAAAAAAAAATATTGCTCGCGGAGGCTGCGAAGATGCCGTGCGGGGCGTTTTTTCCGGCGGCGCGTGAAAAAGCCCCTGCCGGGGCGGGGGCTTGAGGGCGGGGCGAAGGTGCCGGAACGATGTTTCGGGGTGTGGATAAATGCCCGATTTGCAGCTTGTTGCGGTGGGGTGCGCCGTGCCGGGACGTTTTCGGCGACGGTGTCAGAAGAAAAATCCCAGGGACCCGCCGTAGACGATGTCGTGGGGCACTTTGACGCGCCGGGCGATTCCTTCGGAGGTGAAATCGTGCCAGACGCGCGAACGCGGGTAGCCCGAGATGCGGAAGTCGATGAAGAATTTGCGGACGTTGAAGCCCAGTCCGCCCATGACGCCCACGTCGCCGTTGTTGAAGCGGACCTTGAGCAGCTGCGGGACGCTGCTCCGCTCGGATTCCGTGACGCGGAACAGCGCGCCGCCGAACAGGCGCAGCACGCCGAACTGGAAGCCCAGCTGGACGGGGATTTCGAACCGCTCGGTGCGCAGCGCGATGCGGCGGCTCCCGGAGTTCTCGGCCAGCACGTTGTAATTGACGAAGGCGTAGTTCAGTTCCGATTGCAGGTGGAGGTGTTTCGAAAGGTTGAGCCGCAGGACGAAGCCCACGTCGTAACCGGCCCGGACGGCGCCGGGCGTGAAGCGGGTGTCGCCGATGCGGGTCGGAACGAACGAGTAGTCGGCGAAGTTGACGCCGCCGCGTACGCCGACCATCAGGCGTTGGGCGGAGGCCGCGCCGGAGAAGACGAGCGCGGCGAGGAGGGTGAAGACCAGGTGTTTCATAAGACGTTGATGTTTAGGACGGGATCACATCAGGGGTGACACGAGCCGGAGCACGTCGCCCAGCGTCCGGCGCCACAGCGGCGGCCTCCATTCGGCGCGCGTGATGCGGCGGCACGAGGCGAGGTCGTCGTCGAAGGTCGCCGCCAGCTGCCGGACCGTCTCGCGGTCGCGGATGAAGGCCGTGACTTCGAGGTTGTCCGTCAGACTGCGGTAGTCCATGTTCGCGGTTCCGACCGACGCCAGCGTGTCGTCGACGATCACCAGTTTGGCGTGCAGGAATCCGTTGTCGTAGCGGTAGAGTTCGACTCCGGCGTCGAGCAGGTCCGCGACGTAGGAGTCGGACACGAGGTCCGAGAACGGCGAGTCGCTGCACGTCGGGATCATCACTTCGACCCGGATGCCGCCCCGCGCCGCAAGGCGCAGTGCGTCGAGGATCAGCGTCGGGGGCAGGAAGTAGGGTGAGCAGATGCGCACCCGCTGTCTGGCCCGGACGACGGCCGCTGCGAAAGCCTCGGCGATGGTCAGCCGCGAGGGGCCCTCTTCGGACCAGGCCAGCTGGATCGGCAGGCGCTGCCGGATGCCGTGCGGGGCGACGTAACGGCGCAGGTCGAGACATTCGTCCGTGACCCGCGCCCAGTCGGCGATGAAGAGCCGCTGCAAGTCCTTCACGGCGTCGCCCTCGATGCGGAGGTGCTCGTCGCGCCACTTGCCCATGTAATCTCCGTCGAGGTAGTATTTCGCAATATTTATGCCACCCAGAAAGGCGACACGGCCGTCTGTGACGACTATTTTGCGGTGGTTGCGGCGCGAGACGCGCGTGGTGAACCACGGGAAGCGCACCGGCTCGAAGGCGGCCGTGCGTACCCCGGCGTCGTGCATGCGGCGCAATGTCGTGCGGCTCAGCCGCCACGAGCCTACGGCGTCGTAGATGACGCGCACTTCGAGTCCGGCGCGGGCTTTGCGGATCAGGATTTCGGCGATGGTGCGCCCGATGCGGTCGTCGCGGATGATGTAGTACTCCATGTGGATCGAGCGGACGGCGTGTTGCAGGGCGGCGATCAGCGCCGTGAAGGCGTTGCTGCCGTTGTGCAGCAGGCTGACGCTGTTGCGGGGCGCGGGGCGGGTTCCGCAGCCGCGGGCGACGATCTGCTCCACGGCGTCGCCCCGGCAGTCGCAGGGTTCTGCCGCCGGGACCGCGCGGCGGTATCCGGCCAGCACGTAAAGCAGCGTGCCGGCGACGGGAAGCAGGAAGACCAGCGCCAGCCAGGAGGCCGCCGAGGCCGGTATCCGTTGGCGGCGCGTGATGCCGGCGGCCGCGCCGAGCGTCCACAGCAGATGAAGCGTAAGGGCGATGTACATACCCCGCACGGCGGGCACGATCCGTGCCACGGGGCGCGAAAAAAGATTTGGAAATATGGATTTTACTTCCTATCTTTGTCTATGCAATAGCAACGGGGTTCTGGCCTTTTCGGGTCAGGATTCTTATTTTTTTACGTTTTATTCGGTTTTTGGAATTTCCGGCTTCCGGCGGGAGATTCCGGAGAGTTATTGGATTATGGCACAAGAGATTATTTATCTGACAGCGGAGGGCTACAAGAAAATCAAGGACGAACTCGAGCACATGCGTTCCGTCGAGCGTCCGGCGATTTCGGCGGCGATCGCCGAAGCGCGCGACAAGGGCGACCTTTCGGAGAATGCGGAGTACGATGCCGCCCGTGAGGCACAGGGGCTGCTGGAGATGCGTATCGCCAAACTGGAGGATACGATGGCCAACGCCCGCGTGATCGACGAGTCGAAGATCGACAAGAGCAAAGTGCAGATTTTGAGCAAGGTGACGCTTCTGAACCACAACAACCAGAAGCAGATGACCTACACGATCGTCGCCGAGCACGAGGCGAATCTGCGCGAAGGCAAGCTGGCGATCGGCACGCCTATCGCGAAGGCGCTGCTGGGCCGCAAGAAGGGCGACCGTGTGGACGTGGAGGTTCCGGCCGGCACGATCCATTTCGAGATCCTCGACATCAGCATTTGAACCGCCCGGCTTTTTTCCGGGGGTGTCCGCTTCCCCCGGGGAGTGCCGGACAGGACATACATCCTCATTTGTAGGTATTTTTGCAGGGGCCGCTTGTCGCGGTCCCTTTTTTTCGTATCTTCGCCACCGTGAAGACAATGCACCTCCGCCTCAAACAATGCCTCGCGGCCTTTATGCTGGCCGTTCTGCTCGCAGCCCATGCGGGTCAGAAGGTGCATATCTATTTGGAGGACCATGCCCATTTCGCGGCTTTCAGCGGCGATCTGGTTCCCGACAACGGCGCTGCCGAACAGGTCGTCGAATTCTGTGTCGTCGACGATTTCTATTTCTTCCCCTACCTGGCCGAGACCCAGCCTCCGCATGAATTCTACGCCGAGGTGCTGGCCGTGCTGCAACCCGAAGCCACGCGCTGCAAATGTGCGGTCGAGGTCCGGCGTTTCTCCCTGCGGGCGCCTCCGGCGGCGTAATTGCGTTTCGTAATATCGGCATGTCCGGCTGCATCGCGACAACTGCGGCGACAGGCGAGGGCCGACGATTTATCGTTTGCCGAGCCGTCAAAGCGGAAGCGGCGCGTGTTTTTACGCCGTAAGTCCCTTCCGAGGAGGGGATTCAGGGGTGGGCCGGATTTGTAAACGCGGCCGGAAGCCGCAATCGTCCGCATGCCGGAGCGGACTTACTTTCACCATTATTCAATACTTTCGTATGAAACGATATATTTTGTTGGCGCTGTCCGTGTGCCAGAGCCTTGTCGTGCTCGCGGCCGAAGCGCCGCGCAAAAGCACGGACGCGAATCTTTTCGGCCACGTCGTGGACCGGGATACCCATGAACACATCGCCTACGCCTCGGTGGCCGTCGTCGGCACGGCTTTCGGTACGACGACCGACGCCTCGGGCCACTATTTCCTGAAAAACCTCCCTGTCGGCGAACTGACGCTCGAAGTCCGTGCGCTGGGTTATGCCTCCGGTCGGATGACCGTCGCTCTCGAACGGGGCGAGACTCGGGAACTCAACTTCGAGGTGGCGCAGAGCGGCATTTCGATGGACGAAGTGGTCGTCTCGGCCAGCCGTTCGGAGACGCTGCGGCGCGAAGCTCCGGCGCTGGTGAGCGTGCTGGACGCCGGCCTGTTCGAACGGGCCAACGCCTCGTGCCTGGCCCAGGGCCTTTCGTTCCAGCCCGGGGTGCGCGTCGAGGACGACTGTCAGAACTGCGGCTTCACGCAGGTCCGCATCAACGGTCTCGACGGCCACTATTCGCAGATTCTGGTCGACTCGCATCCGGTTTTCTCCTCCCTGACGGGTGTCTACGGGCTGGAGCAGATTCCGGCCAATATGATCGAGCGGGTCGAGGTGCTGCGCGGCGGCGGGTCGGCGCTCTACGGCTCGTCGGCCATCGGCGGCACGATCAACATCATCACCCGTGAGCCGACGCGCAGTTCGGCCCAGCTGTCGCATACGCTGACCTCGCTCGGAGGCAGCAACTCCTACGACAACAACACGATGCTCAACGCTTCGATCGTCTCCGAAAGCGGCCGCGCGGGCATCAGCGTCTTCGGCCAGAGCCGCCACCGTTCGGGCTACGACCACGACGGCGACGGATTCACCGAACTGCCCGTCATCAGCAGCCAGTCCGTGGGCATGCGCTCGTTTTTCCGCACGGGGGCCTATTCGCGCATCACGGCGCAGTACCACCACATCGACGAGTACCGCCGGGGCGGCGACCTGCTGAAGCAGCCGCCCCACGAAGCCTTCGTCGCCGAGCAGACCGACCATGCCATCGACGGCGGAAGCCTTTCGTTCGACATCTCGTCGGCCGACCGCAGCAACCGCTTCAATGCCTACGCCTCGTTCCAGAACACGGCCCGCAAGAGTTATTACGGCAGCAAACAGGACCTCGACGCCTACGGCACGACGCACGACCTGACCCTCGCCGCGGGCATGCAGTATGTCCATGCCTTCCGCAAACTGCTCTTCATGCCCTCGGAGCTGACGCTCGGTACGGAGTACAGCTACGACGACCTTTCGGACCGTTCGATCGGTTATGACATCCGCACCGACCAGGCGGTGCACATCGTCGGGGCCTATCTCCAGAACGAATGGAAGACCCGGAAATGGTCGCTGCTCATCGGCGGCCGCCTCGACAAGCACAACCTCGTGGACCATGCGATCTTCAGCCCCCGGGCCAATGTCCGCTTCAATCCTTCGGAGTCGGTCAACCTGCGTGTGAGCTATGCCGGGGGCTACCGCGCCCCGCAGGCCTTCGACGAGGACATGCACATCGCCATCGTGGGCGGCAAGCGGGTCCGCATCCGGCTTGCCGACGATCTGAAGGAGGAACGCTCGCACAGCGTGAGCCTCTCGGCCGACCTCTACCACACTTTCGGCCGGGTGCAGACGAACCTGCTCGTCGAGGGATTCTACACCCGTCTCGACGACGTGTTTGCCCTGCGCGACATCGAGGACACGGCCGACGGCGGCAAAATCAAGGAGCGTTACAACGGTTCGGGCGCCACGGTGAGGGGCCTGAACGCCGAAGGCCGGGCGGTTTTCACCCGCTGGTTCGAGTTGCAGGCGGGCGTGACGTGGCAGCGGAGCCGCTATATCGAGCCTGAATACTGGAGCGAGGACAAAACGGTGCCTCCCGTGCGCCGGATGTTCCGCACGCCCGATCTGTACGGTTATTTCACGGCGTCGCTGAAGCCCTTGCGCAATTTCACGGCCGACGTGACGGGAACCTGCACGGGCGAGATGCTCGTGCAGCACATGGCCGGATCGGGCGTGGAGCGGGATGTGGCCGTCACGACGCCTGCGTTCTGCGACGTGAACCTGCGTCTGGCCTACGACCTGCGGGTCTACAAGGAGATCACCCTCCAGCTTTACGGCGGCGTGCAGAATCTGTTCAACGCTTACCAGAAGGATTTCGACAAGGGCGTGGACCGCGACTCGGGCTACATTTACGGACCCTCGTTGCCCCGCAGCTGGTTCATTGGCGCGAAGGTCAGCTTCTGATAGACGCTCCTTTCCGGATACGAAAAAGCCGCTCCGAATCGTCGGAGCGGCTTTTGTAAAGGAGTTCCCTGGGTTTTGCGGGACAGGCTTTCCGTATTCCGGTCCGCCACCCACCCCCGGTTTAGAGCGCCTTGATCTCGTGCAGGATGTTGTTCGTCTTGCGGACGGCCTCGGCCGAAGCGGCGAACTTCTCGGCCTCTTCCTTCGTGAGGTCGATTTTTACGATCTTCTCGATGCCCTTGCGGCCGATGATCGCGGGAACGCCGATGCAGATGTCCTTCTGGCCGTACTCGCCGTCGAGGTAGCAGCAGCAGGGAACCATCTTCTTCTGGTCGTTGAGGATAGCCTCGACCATCATCGCTGCGCCTGCGCCGGGAGCGTACCATGCCGAAGTGCCGATGAGTTTGGTCAGCGTGGCTCCGCCGACCATCGTGTTGGCGACGGCCTCTTCGAGTTTTTTCTTCGAAGCGAACTGCGAAACGGGAACGCCGTTGACCGTGGCTTTCGATACGAGCGGAATCATCGTCGTGTCGCCGTGGCCGCCGATGACCATGCCGTCGACGTTGTTGATGTTAGCGCCCGTGGCCTTGGCCAGGTAGCACTTGAAGCGGGCCGAGTCCAATGCGCCGCCCATGCCGATGATGCGGTTCTTCGGGAGTCCCGAAGCCTTCAGGGCCAGGTAGGTCAGCGTGTCCATCGGGTTGGCAACCACGATGATGATGGCGCGGGGCGAGTACTTGATGACGTTCTCGATCACGCCTTTCATAATGCCGGCGTTCGTGCCGATCAGCTCCTCGCGGGTCATGCCCGGCTTGCGGGGAATGCCCGAGGTGATGACCACCACGTCCGAATTGGCCGTCATCTTGTAGTCGTTGGTTGCGCCTACGACCTTCGTGTCGAAATCCATCAGCGTCGAGCACTGGTACATGTCCAGCATCTTGCCTTCCGAGAGACCCTCCTTGATGTCGATGAGGACCACTTCGCTCGCCACCTCGCGGCAAGCCATCACGTTTGCACAGGTTGCACCTACGGCGCCTGCACCTACGACAGTAACTTTTGACATAATGTTTGTTTTTATTAAGTATGTTTGTTCTTTTTTAATCCCGCTCTCTGAAATCCTTGCCGCCTTGTCGCCGCCTTTGGCGTCGTTTGCAAGTCTGACCCCACCCCAAACCCCTCCCTCGGGAGGGGCTTATCGCATGCGGCCGGAATTTCAGCCCGAAAGCCATCCGCCCTGGCGGGGACTTTATCCGAAGGCTTCCTTGTTTATTTTCGCCTGCGGCCGGATTTTCGACCGGAAAACGGACGGATAAACCGAAATGAAAAACTAATTTTTAATTCTTAATTTTTCATTTTTAATTCTCCTTCGGACTATCCGATCAGTTTCTCGTAGTCGGCGGCGCCGAGCAGGGCGTCGTATTCGGCCGGGTTCGACATTTTGACCTTCACGAGCCAGCCTTCGCCGTAGGCGTCGCGGTTGACGACGGCGGGATCGGCGTCCACAGCCTCGTTGAATTCCACGATCTCGCCGCCCACCGGAAGGAACGCGTCGCTCACGGTCTTCACGGCCTCGATCGAGCCGAAAACCTCGCCTGCGGCGAGCGTCTCGCCCACGGTCGGAACATCGACGAAAACGATGTCGCCCAACTGGCTCTGGGCAAAGTCGGTGATGCCGATAACGGCCGTGTCACCCTCGATGCGGCACCACTCGTGGTCGCTGGAGTATTTCAGATTTGCAGGTACGTTCATAATATCCTTAAAATTTGATTTGAATTAGGCTGTTTTACGATGCAAATATAACTGTTATTTCTGTAACAGCAAGAGGTTTCGGTTATTATTTCTGTACTTTTCGTCTGATTTTGCGCCCCGGATTTGGTGCGGCGGAGAATATCCGTTATCTTGTGTTGTCCAAAGGTGTGTTTGCGATGAAAAAACGGGTTGCTCTGCTGGTTGCATTGTGCATCTGGAAGGTTGTTGCGGCGCAGACTCCGTACGGAGAGATGCCGGAGCTCTTCCGGCCGGACACGCTGCCGTGCCGGCTGGGCGGCGGCGTATGCTTCGGAATGGATGGGCTTGACGCGGCGATACCCCGGGGCGGGGGAGCCTCCTCCTGCCGCGATCCCCGGGTCGTGTTTGTCGCCGGCGATACGCTGATAACGTTCATCTCCGTTGCCGGAGTCGCGGATACGGCGCTCGGGGACCCTGTCTGCCGGTTTTACGGCAGGAACGTGGCGCGCGTCGTTTCCCGGACGCGCAGGATGACGGGCGGACGAATGGGCGCGGCCGACAACGATTTTCCGGACGATCCGGATTTTGCGGAGTTGCAGGGAGTCGTGATTGAAAATCAGAGGTATCCCTGGGAATCGTATGCCGCAGGCGATTCCGCCTACCGGCTGCCTGTGGTCCGGAGTCTCGTCGGGGGAAAGGAGGACCCTCTTCTGGGATCGGATATGCGCCGCCGGTATGTTCGGTTGCTGACCGAAGTCTCCGTTGAATTGAAAGCGGGCGGGACGCGGCCTTTCGTGCACGTCGTCTACCTGCTGCCGGACCCCTGACGGGCTATTTCCCGGCAATCACGAATTCGATCTCCTTGAACAGATATTCCCGGAGCGTGCCGTCGGCGTGCCGCAGCAGCAGTTCGCCCGTGGGGCGCACGCCCTCGATCGAGGCCTCGGTCGGCGTGCCGTCGGGGTAGCGGAACGTATGCCGTTCGCCCAGTCGGTACATCCGTTCGCGGTAGTCGCGCTGGAGGGTTTCCCGTTCGTCCAGCTCGAGCTGGGCGTAGCGGATGCCGATGTGGCGGCGGAAGGCTTCGAGCACCTCGCCGCGGTCGAACGTGCGTCCCGCGACCATGGCCATCGACACGGGGTTCGGAAGCGCGGGGTCGAACTCCGTCTGGTTGACGTTGATGCCGATTCCGACGATCGTGCGGGCGAGCGTCTGCCCGGAGTAGCTGTGTTCGATCAGGATGCCGACCAGCTTTTTGTCCCCGGCATAGATGTCGTTGGTCCACTTGATGCGCGCCGCGATGCCGAACTGCGCGAAGGTGTCGGTGAGAGCGAGGGCCACGGCCTCGTTGAGCAGGAACTGTTCGCCGGCGGGCAGAAACCGGGGTTCGAGCACCAGCGAGAAGGTGAGGTTCAGACCCTCGGCGCTCGACCATTTATGGCCCCGCTGGCCGCGGCCGGCGGTCTGGCGTTCGGCCCAGACGATGTCGCCGTGGCGGTATTTCGCGTCGCGGGCGTCGTCGTTGGTCGAGGTGGTCTCTTCGATGCGGTGAATCATGTCTATACCGATACGCCGAAGTCGCGCAGGGCGTCGTTCAGCGAGGTTTTCTTGTCGGTGGATTCCTTGCGCCGGCCGATGATCAGCGCGCACGTGACGCTGTATTCTCCCGCCGGGAACTGTTTGCGGTAGCTGCCCGGGACGACCACCGAGCGGGGCGGCACGTAGCCCTTGTAGGTGACGGGTTCAGGCCCCGTGACGTCGATGATGTGCGTCGAGCCGGTGATCACGGTGTTCGAGCCGAGCACCGCTTCGCGGCAGACGTGCGCACCCTCGACCACGATGCAGCGCGAGCCGATGAAGCAGCTGTCCTCGATGATCACGGGTGCGGCCTGCACGGGTTCGAGCACGCCGCCGATGCCCACGCCGCCCGAGAGGTGGACGTGTTTGCCGATCTGGGCGCAGGAACCCACCGTGGCCCACGTGTCGACCATCGTGCCGGTGTCGACATAGGCGCCGATGTTCACGTACGAAGGCATCAGGATGGCTCCCGGGGCGATGTAGGCGCCGTAGCGCGCCACGGCCTGGGGCACGACCCGCACGCCCAGCTCCCCGTAGCCGTGCTTGAGTTCCATCTTGTCGTACCACTCCAGTTCGCCGGCCTCCATCTTGCGCATGGGCTGGATCGGGAAGTAGAGGATCACGGCCTTCTTGACCCACTCGTTGACCTTCCATTCGCTTTTGGCCGGGTCGACGGGTTCCGCCGTGCGGAGTTCGCCCTTGTCCACCAGTTCGACGACCTGTCGTACGGCCTGCTGCACGGCGGGGTCCTGAAGCAGCGCGCGGTTTTCCCACGCCTGCTCGATTATCGTTTTGAGTTCGTTGTGCATAGTCTGTTGTTTTCAATAGGCAAAATTACTGAAAATATTGAATTTTTCATAACTTTGTCCCGATCATTACCCAAACGGTTCAATTATGAAGCATTTATCCATCAAAGCCGCCCTTCTGCTCGGTGCAGCGGCGGCGGCAGGTTGCGGCAATATGAAACAGATAAAACACCAGCCTTACCCCGAGACCGTGCGCGGCGACGTGGTGGACAACTATTTCGGCACGGAGGTTCCCGATCCCTACCGCTGGCTCGAGGACGACAACTCGGAGGCCACGGCCGCGTGGGTCGCCGCCGAGAACGCCGTGACGCAGGACTACCTCTCGCAAATTCCGTTCCGCGGGGCCATCCGCGAGCGGCTGACCGAAGTGTGGAACTACGCCAAGGAGAGCGCCCCGCGCAAGCACGGCGACTGGTGGTACTACACTTATAACGACGGTTTGCAGAACCAGTCGGTGATCTACCGCACGAAGGAGCCGGGCGAGGCCGGCGAGGTGTTCCTCGACCCCAATAAGCTCTCCGACGACGGGACGGTGGCCCTGACCGACATGTCCTTCTCGAAGGACGGCCGCTGGTTTGCCTATTCGGCCGCCGCGTCGGGTTCGGACTGGGTGGAGATCCGCGTGATGGACGCCGCCGACAAGTCGCTCGCTGCCGACAAGATCGAGTGGGTGAAATTCTCGGGCGCACGGTGGGCGCCCGATTCCAAGGGGTTCTATTACAGCGCCTACGACGCTCCGAAGCAAAACGCCTACTCTTCCAAGAACGAGTTCCAGAAGGTTTATTACCACGCGCTGGGTACGCCCCAGTCGGCCGACAGGCTCATTTACGAGGATCGGGAACATCCGCTGCGTTACTTCTCGGCATGGCCTTCGGAGGACGGCAAATGGCTCTTCGTCATAGCTTCGGAGGGCACGTCGGGAACGGAGGTCCTTTATAAAAGGGTGTCGGACCCGAAATTCCGCGTCCTGCTGCCGGGCTTCGATGCCGATTATTCGCCCGTCGACTGCAAGGACGACCGGCTTTATTACGTGACCAACAGGGATGCGTCGAACTACGCGCTGATGAAGGTCGATCTGAACCGTCCCGGGAGGATCGAAACGGTGATTCCCGAGAGTGAAAGGAACCTGCTCGAAGGCGTGGGCACGGCGGGCGGCAGCCTGTTCGCCTACTACCTGCAGGATGCGCAGAGCCGGATTTACCAGTACGACTACGCCGGCAAGCAGGTGCGCGAAGTGGCGCTTCCGGCCATCGGCTCGGTCGACGGATTCGACGGCCGGGAGGAGGACTCGGAACTTTACTATACGCTGGTCAACTACACGGCTCCGGCCACGATCTACAAATACGACATCGCTTCGGGCGAATCGACGCTCTACAAGGCTCCGGAGGTGAATTTCGATCCCGAACTGTTCACGACCGAGCAGGTGTTCTACACCTCGAAGGACGGCACGAAGGTCCCGATGTTCATCACCCGCCGCAAGGACATGAAGCGCGACGGCAAGAATCCCTGCCTGCTTTACGCTTACGGCGGTTTTCAGATCAACCAGACGCCGAAGTTCAAGCCTTCGGAACTGATGTTCGTCGAGCAGGGCGGCATCTACTGCGTCGCCAACCTGCGCGGCGGCTCGGAGTACGGCGAGGAGTGGCACAAGGCCGGCATGCTCGAAAACAAGCAGAACGTCTTCGACGACTTCATCGCCGCCGCCGAGTACCTGATCGCCGGAAAATACACGTCGACGGACAAGCTGGCCATCCACGGCGGCTCAAACGGCGGACTGCTGGTCGGCGCCTGCGAGGTGCAGCGCCCGGACCTCTATGCCGTGTGCCTTCCGGCCGTGGGCGTGATGGACATGCTCCGCTACCACAAGTTCACCATCGGCTGGGGCTGGGCAGTGGAGTACGGTTCGTCGGAGAACGAGGAGCAGTTTTCCTATATTTACAAGTACTCTCCGCTGCACAATATAAAGGAGGACGTGAAATACCCCGCGACGCTGGTGACTACCGCGGACCACGACGACCGCGTCGTCCCGGCCCACTCGTTCAAGTTCGCCGCTGCGATGCAGCATGCCCAGGCGGGCGACGCCCCGATTCTGATCCGCATCGAGTCGAAAGCGGGCCACGGCGCCGGCAAACCCACTTCGAAGCGTATCGACGAGGCGGCCGACATGTACGCGTTCCTGTTCCAGAACATCGGCGTTCCGTATCGGGAAATTGAGAATTAAAAATTGGTTTTTCATTTCGGGATATCCGGTTGTAAATCCGGTCGAAATCCCGGTCGAAATCCCGGTTGCGTCGCGACAAGCCCCTCCCACGGGAGGGGTTTGGGGTGGGGTAGATTTGTAAACGCGGCCATCGGCCGCGAGAGTACAGCGGTCAACTGTGCAAAAGGTAAAGGAAGGTACGTTAGGTTAATAAGCGAAATAACATGAAAGTCTATAAATTCGGAGGTGCGTCGGTGCGGAATGCCGACGGAGTGAGGAATCTGCGCAAGATCATCGACGACGAGCAGAACCTGTTCATCATCGTTTCGGCGATGGGCAAAACGACCAATGCCCTGGAAAAGGTGTTCGAGGGGCTTCAGAAAGGCGATAAACAGCTCTCGCTGGAGCATGTCGAATCGTTGCGGAAGTACCATGCGGAGATCATCGACGAGCTGTGGCACGAGCCGAAGCGGCTGCCGGCGGTCGACGCGCTGTTCGGCGAACTGGAAAAGGTCGCGACGGAGACCGTCTACAAACCCGGCGACGCCGAACTGTGGTACGACACGATCGTGGCCTACGGCGAGCTGGTCTCGACGACGATTATCTCCGAGTACCTGAACTACGCCGGGGTGTCGAACCGCTGGATCGACATGCGCCGCTGTTTTCTCACCGAGCAGCGCCACAAGGACGCCGGGGTGAACATCGAGGCTTCGGCTTCGCTGCTGAAAAACGCGCTGGGCAAATGCGTCGAGAACATCTTCATCGGACAGGGCTTCATCGGCACGGCCACGACCCTGGGGCGCGAAGGCTCGGACTACTCGGCGGCCGTGGTGGCCAACATTCTCGACGCCGAGTCGATGTCGGTGTGGAAGGATGTGGACGGCGTGATGAACGCCGATCCGAAAGCATTCCCCGATGCCGTGCAGATCGCCGAACTGAACTACCTCGACACCATCGAACTGGCTTACAGCGGCGCGCAGATCATCCATCCGAAGACGATCAAGCCGCTTCAGAACAAGAATATTCCGCTTTACGTGCGGCCCTTCGGCGACAAGCGCAAACCCGGCACGGTGATCCGAGGCATGTCGGCCCCGGTCGACGTTCCGATCCTGATCCTCAAGAAGGACCAGGTGCTGCTGACCATCCGGTCGCGGGATTTCTCCTTCGTGCTGGAAGAGAAGTTCGCCACGATCTTCTCGTTGCTGGAGCGTTTCCGCATCAAGGCCAACCTGATCCACAATTCGGCCGTGAACCTGAGCCTGTGCGTCGACAACTCGTGGCATATCGACGAGGCCATCGAGGCGCTGCGCGAGGCGGGTTTCGACGTGATGAAAGCCGAGAACATGGAGCTGCTCACGGTGCGCGGCTATACCGACGAGCTGTGGCGGCGTTACGCCCGCGGTCCGCAGGTCTTCGTGCGGCAGGCCACGCAGTCCACCGTGCGCGTGGTCCGCAAACGGGAATAACCGGTCCCAAGGGCCGGATTCATGGGCGGGAGTCGCCGGATGCGTTTCGAGCGGGTCCGCGTTCCCGCCCCTCTTTTTTCCGTTATTGCTGTCCGGTGCGGAGTTTGTGGATAATGCCGATCATCGACGTGTCGCGGATTTCGCCGTTGCGCTTCATGTTCCAGATCGTGCGGGCGATATACCGCTCGATGTCGCGTTCCAACCGTTTGTAAAGCGGGCTTTTGGTGTAGTTTTCGTTGTCGAGCAGCACGTCGCGGATCGAGCGCAGCGAGTTGGTGTAGTTCGACATCTCGTTCTTGAGCGCCACGCCCTGTTTCTTCGAGGCGGTGATCTTGGCGATCGACATGGCCCGCAGCTTCTCGCACACGGTGTTGAGCATGATCAGCACCACGTTGTCCATCAGCGTGTGGCCGTGCATGAACAGGTAGGCGTTTTCGGGCGTCAGGCCGCGCCCGCGGAGTTGCACCTCGAACTCCTTCATGGGTTCGATCATCCGCGGGTTGCGCTGACGGAGCAGGTTCTCGCGCTTCGAGACGTTGCGCTGCAGCCACTCGATCGTCTTTGAGCCGTTGTCCTCGATGTCGAGGTAGCCGATGCGCACCGACTGCTTGAAGTCGATCAGCGGAAAGACGTTTTCCGTGGCCAGCTGCGCCGAGTAGGCGTACCAGAGGAACAGCGGGTAGATCGTGCACGAATATTCGTGCATGAACTTCACGAAGTCGAAGATGCGCGTGTCGTTCTTGGTGGCCTTGACGCAGACGTTGTGCAGCGAGGGGGCGTAGCAGAGGTAGTTCTCGGTGGCGTAGGCGTAGGTGTGGAACATGAATTTGGCCTCGGCGACCTCCTTCGACTGGGGCGTTCGCCCGGCGAAGAGGTAGTCGAAGTCGGAGTCGACGCAGAGGAGCAGTTCCTCCGACGAACGGGGGATCATGCCCATGAGGACCTTCTTGCCCTTGGGCAGGTCGCCGCGGTCGGGGACCGAGATTTCGAAACGCAGGTAGGGATTCTGGAAATGGTCGAAGATGCCGCGCCAGAAGGCCACGTCTTCGTAGCCTTCGACATAGACCTTCACCAGCCGCTGGTCGGGGTTGGCCGGCAGCGGTTTGGGCAGTTCGTCGAGCGTCATCGGACGCGTGAAGGGGTTGAACTTGCGCAGTTTTTCGCGGAACTTCTTTGCCATGCGTTAACAAAGATAAATATTTTGCTAATTTTGCGCAATAAATGACGCCGCTTTCGGCGTTTAATTTCAACCATTCGAACAACTATGGCCGACAACGACTGGAAATCACGGCTCGGGATGGTCTACTCGACCGACCCGGGTTTCAACTACGAAACGGACGACGAACCCGAAGCCGAGACGCTGCCTGCGGGGCAGCAGGACCTGCGCGTGTGGCTCGACCGCAAACAGCGGGCGGGCAAGGTCGTGACCCTCGTCAAAGGTTTCGTGGGCCGAGATGCCGACCTTCAGGAGCTGGCGCGCATGCTGAAATCCAGGTGCGGCGTCGGCGGTTCGGCGAAGGCGGGCGAAATCATCATCCAGGGCGACCACCGCGACCGTGTGGCCGAACTGCTCATCCGCAGCGGCTACCGCTGCAAAAAAGCCGGTTCGTAACGTGCGCCGGCTGCTTCTCCTCTTGGCGTTGCTGTGCGCGCTGTGCGGCGCCGAACGCGCCGCGGCCCAGTATTACACCTGGGGTTCGGACCCTCCGCAGAAGTGGTCGGCGATCCGCACGCCCGACGTGCGGATGATCTATCCCGATACGGTCGCCGGCATCGCCCGGCGCACGCTGTTCTACATCCGCTCGGTCCGGCCCGACATCGGTTACGGATTCCGCCACGGCCCGATGCGCATTCCCTTCGTCATGCATCCCGAGAATTTCCAGTCGAACGGACTGGTGATGTACCTTCCCAAGCGTGTGGAATTCCTCACCTCGCCCGCCGTCGACAGCTATTCGATGCCGTGGTACAAGCAGCTCGTGGCCCACGAGTACCGCCACGCCGTGCAGTACAACAACCTCGACCGGGGCGTTATCCGCGCCTTGAGTTACGTGCTCGGGCAGCAGGGGTCGACCATCGGCCTGCTGTGCATGCCGATCTGGGCCATGGAGGGCGACGCCGTGATGTCCGAGACGATGCACTCGTCGTTCGGCCGCGGTCTCCAGCCTTCGTTTTCGATGGCCTACCGCGCCATGGGCAGCGTCGGCCGCGACCGCCGCAACATCGACCGCTGGTTCTGCGGCTCTTACCGCGACTACATTCCCGGCCACTACGAGCTGGGCTATCAGATCTGCTCCTACGCCTGGGAACGCTACGGCGAGAACATCTGGGACAAGGTCGCGTGGTACGGGTCGCGCAACCCCTACGTGCTGGCCACCACGCGTGTGGCGCTGGGCAAATTCTACAAGACCAACGTCATGAAGCTCTTCCGCGAAACCTTCGACGAACTGGAACGCTACTGGGATTCGCTGCCGGAAACCGGGGACAGCGCCGTGCCGCTCACCGCGCTGCCCGAAAAGAACCACACGACCTACCAGTGGCCCCTGCCGCTGGGCGACACGGCCGTCGTGGCGCTGAAAACCGACCTCGACCGCGTTTCGCGTTTCGTCGTGATCGACCGCCGTACGGGCGGGGAACGGACGGTCTGCCATACGGGGCTGGTCTCGACCCGTCCGTCGATGGCCGACGGCCGCGTCTGGTGGACGGAGTACCGGCGCTCGAAGCTCTTCGAACAGCGCGTCAACTCGCAACTGTGTTACATGGACCTCGCCGACGGTGTGCCCCGCACGGCGGAACGGCAGCGAAACACGCTCTATCCCACGGCCTCGGGTGAGGAGTTCGGATGGGTTGAGTACAATCCCGACGGCCGTTATACGGTCGTGGTGCGGCACGGCGAGGGTCCCGAACGGCGGTTCGAAACGCCCGTCCGGTCGGAGATTCACGGATTGGCGTGGGACGATCGTACGGTGGCGTGGTACGTCCTCGTCACGGACGACAGCGGCATGTGGATCGGCCGCATCGACTCCGACGGCCTGCACCCGATTACCGAGGGGGCTTACATCACCCTTTCGAACCTGCGGGCCGGGGGCGGCAAGCTCTATTACGGCTCGATCGCCTCGGGCCGCGACGAGGCCCACTGTTACGACCTGATGGCCCGCCGCGAATACCGCATCACCACCTCGGCCTACGGCTCCTTCGCGCCCGCCCCGGCGGACGGAGGGGTGCTGCTGACGACCTACGACCGCCTCGGCTACCGCGTCGCGGAGCAGCGGGGCGCCGCCGATGACAGCCTGCTGATTCCCGTCACGCCTTCGCGGCTGCCCGTCAACCTGGTGAACCCGCCCCGCAAACGCTGGGACGTGGTGAACCTCGACACGGTGCGCTATACGCGCGCCGATTCGGTCGGACAGTCCGGCGAGTTCCGCGCGAAGCGGTATCGCAAGGTGCCCAATCTGGTGAACGCCCACAGCTGGATGCCCGTGGCGTTCAACCCCTTTGCGGCGGTCGACGAACACGTGATCGACCTCAATGTGGGCCTTACGCTGATCTCGCAGAACCTGCTTTCGAGCGCCGAGGCCTACGCCTCCTACGGCTGGAACCGGCACGAAGGCTCGCTCGTGAATCTGGGCGTGCGCTATTTCGGACTGGGCGTGCGTTTCGACCTGGACGCCTCCTACGGCGGCAACCAGCTCTTCTACTCGCTGGCCGGCCGCGACGGGCAGGGCAATCCGGTCTACCAAAGCCGTCCTGCTCCCGACAAATATTACTCCGTGGGGCTGTCGGCCACGCTGCCGCTCTATTTCCAGCGGGGGTATCACACGCGCCAGCTCTCCCTCTCGGCGGGCTGGAACTACTCCAACGGCATGGTTGCCGATCTGGGCAAGATCGAATGGGAGAACGGCAGCATCTCCAACATTCAGCGGGTCGGTTTCCGCGAGGGGCTGCACAAGGTTTCGTTCGGAGCCGGATTCTCCGACCAGGTGCGCATGGCGCACCGCGACATCGCGCCCCGCTGGGGCTACACCTTCAGCGCGAACTACACGTTCAACCCCGAGAACGCCCATTTCAGCGACCTGATTTCGTTCTACGGGCAGGCTTATCTGCCGGGATTCGCGCCCCACAACTCGGTGCTGGTGGCCGCGACCTACCAGACCTCGATCGGCGGCTACAAATTTCCGTCGGGATATGCTCCGTTGAGCTACAAATCCACGCGGCTGGTTCCGCGCGGGTTCACCTCCGCGGACATCGTGTCGAACAACTACACGGCTTTTCAGGCCAACTACCAGCTGCCGGTGTGGTATCCCGAGGGCGGCATCGGCTCGGTGATCTACATCAAGCGCATCCGGCTCAACGCCGGAGGCGACTACGCGCAGTTCCGCGACGTGGGCCGCGGAGGAATGACGTGGCGGCGGATCTGGTCGGTGGGCGGAGACATCGTTTTCGACTTCAACGCCTTCCGGCAGCCGGCGTCGGCCACTTCGACCTTCAAGCTGTCGTGCTACCATCCGTCGAGCGGCGGGGTGTACGTCGCAGCGTCGGTGGGACTGCCGTTTTGAGGGATTTGTAATATATTTCGTATCTTTGTCGCAAATATCGTCGTATGGGACAGAAAAAAAAGACGGGTGTCAGCCCGAAAACGATAAAATGGATCTGGTACGCGGCTTTCGCACCCTTTGCGCTCGTGGCGCTGATGCTGGTGCTCACGGTCTTCGGCGTGTTCGGCCGCATGCCCTCGTTCGAGGAGCTGGAGAATCCCCGCAGCAACCTCGCCACGGAGATCTACTCCGAGGACGGCAAGGTGATCGGAACCTTCTTCGTGCAGAACCGCTCCTATGTGCAGTACGCCGACCTCTATCCGTCGGATTCGACGCTTCACATCCGGCTGGCCGGGCATGAGGTTCCGCCCATCGTCGCGGCGCTCATTGCGACCGAGGACGTCCGTTTCCGCACCCACTCGGGCATCGACATTCCTTCGCTGGCGCGTGTGGCCGTGAAGACCCTGCTGTTGCAGAACACCTCGCAGGGCGGCGGCTCGACCATCACGCAGCAGCTGGCCAAGAACCTTTTTCCGCGCGATACGGTCCGCAACCGCGGCGCCGTCGTCCGCAAGGCCAAACTCGTGACCTCGAAGTTCAAGGAGTGGATCACGGCCCTCAAACTCGAATACAACTACACCAAGGAGGAGATCGCCGCCATGTACCTCAATACGGTGGAGTTCGGCTCGAACGCCTTCGGCATCAAGTCGGCGGCCCACACCTTCTTCAACAAGGAGCCGGACGAACTCAACGTGCAGGAGGCGGCCGTGCTGGTGGGGGTGGTGAACGCCCCGACGCGCTATTCGCCCATCCTGAATCCCAAGAACGCCCTTGTGCGCCGCAACCTCGTGCTTTCACGCATGGAGGAGGCCGGGGCGTTGACCCGCAGGCAGCGCGATTCGCTGGCGGCGCTGCCGATCGTGACCAACTACAAGCCCGTGTCGCACAACGAGGGTGCGGCGACCTATTTCCGCGAGATGCTGCGGCTGGTGATGAACGCCCGGCCTCCCAAGCGCAGCCAGTTCTACAACGAGTGGGACTATGACCAGGCGGTGAAGGAGTACAACGAGAATCCGCTCTATGGCTGGTGTCACAAGAACCGCAAGGCCGACGGCACGCCCTACAATATCTACCGCGACGGGTTGAAAATCTATACCACGATCAACTCCGTGATGCAGACCTATGCCGAGCAGGCCGTGCAGCGGCAGATGGAGAAGGAGATTCAGCCCAAGATGGACGCGCAGTTCCGGGCGACGAAGACGCTTTTCGTCGATGCCGACAAGGAGGAGCGCGACCGGATCATGCGCCATGCCGTCCGTTATTCGGACCGTTACCGCGAGATGAAGCACGCCGGGGCGGGCGAGAAGGAGATCAACGCCGCTTTCGACAAACCCTGCAACATGCGGGTGTTCACCTATAAGGGCGAGCGCGACACGCTGATGACGCCGCGCGACTCGATCCTCCACCATAAGCGTATCATGCGTGCCGCGATGGTGTCGCTCGATCCTGCCACGGGCTTCGTAAAAGCCTATGTCGGAGGGCCTAACTTCCGTTACTTCAAGTACGACATGGCCAAGCAGGGCAAACGCCAGATCGGCTCGACGATCAAGCCCTTCGTCTACACTTTCGCCATCGACCATCTGGGCCTGACGCCCTGCACGATGGTCCCCAACCTGCCGACGACCATCGAGACGGCCAACGGTACGGCCTGGTCGCCCAAGGAGGCCGGCAATGTCGAGTACGACGGGGTGCTGCACCCCCTCAAGTGGGGACTTGCGCGCAGCCGCAACAACTACTCGGCGTGGATTATGAAGCAGGCCAAGCAGCCGGCTGCCGTGGCCGATTTCATTCATAACATGGGCATCCGCAGTTACATAGACCCCGTTCCGGCGCTGGCTCTCGGCTCTTCGGAATCGAACGTTTACGAGTTGGTGAGCGCCTTTTCGACCTTTGCCAATCAGGGCGTGCACACCGATCCGATCTTCGTGACGCGCATCGAGGACCGTCAGGGCAACCTGATTGCCAGTTTCATTCCCCAGTCGCAGGACGCCGTCAGCGAACGCACGGCCTACACGATGCTCACGATGCTTCAGGACGTGGTCAACTCGGGGACGGCGGGCCGTCTGCGGTGGCAGTTCGGGCTGACCGACATGGAGATCGGCGGCAAGACCGGAACTTCGAACAAGAACCGCGACGCGTGGTTCATGTGCGTGACACCGAAGCTGGTGACCGGCGCCTGGGTCGGCGGCGAGGACCAGTCGGTGCACTTCATCCGCGGCGGCGAGGGCAGCGTGATGGCGCTGCCGATCGTGGGCGAATATATGAAAAAGATCTACGACGACGGTCGTTTCGGCATCAGCCGTACGGACCAGTTCGTGCGTCCGGCGATGATGCCCCGTTACGACTGCGAGGACGAAGTCGACTCCGAGGGGCGGAACAACCCCGAGGACGAGAATTTCTTCGACTGACACGGACCGGGTTTTCTGTATCCGATAAAAGTCCGGGCCGCCCTCAATGGGCGGCCCGGACTTATTTGAGGATCGAACCGGTTTCGCTTATTCGGCCGGGGTGAGGTCGTTCCCGTCGGCGTCCATCAGCTGAACCCACGTGAAGGGACCCACCGGGAAGTCTTTGGCCGTATAGCCCGGACGGACAGCCGGCGAGGTGTAGTAGGATGCCTGGTTTTCCGTCCATCTGAAGAACTCTATGCCGACGTAATCGGTGCCGGTATTGTAGCCGGAACCGTACATCGTTGCCTGGCCTGCCTGCGCCTCGTCGTAAATGCCGACGAGTTTGGGCGAGGTCTGGGTCGTCGTAAATGACGAGTAGGCTCCGGTCGAGTGGGTTATACGGGAGTAGCGAGTCCGGATCGGGTAGACTCCGTCGTAGCCGTAAATCGCATTGTCGGTTTTCGTGTAGAGAATACCGGTCGACTTCGGAATCGGGATGGCCGGAGTGGAGGCGCCATTATAGGATGCCTGGTAATATGCCCGCAGGTCGTACCTGTTTCCGTAGATCGTGATGCCCCAGCCCCGGATCATGTAGGACGAGTTGACGGTGCCCGGTTTTACGATAACCTCGAATGTTACGGGAGCTTCGTTTACCTGCGAGGTGGTGCTCGTAACTCTCCATTTGCCCAGCCATCTCTTGTAGAGAGGATCGGTATTGTCCGGCAAGAGCGAAGCGTCGATCGAAACCGGAAGCGACGTGATGGGCGTGGTGGAGACGATGAATCCGTTGGAGACGGCGCATCCGAATACGACGGCTACGTACTCGTCGTAGAAACTCGGATAGTTGAGCGTATAGGTGTCCGCACCTTTGTGGAGCAGGCTGGCTGCGATCGTTTCGGGATCGTCGCCTGCGCCGATGTTGCCGTTGAGCGTGCCGACCAGGCTTTGCAGGAGCTTTTTCTCGCGCTGGGCCTCGAATTCGGACTTCAGCATCAGCCCCATGTAGTAGTACTCCGTATCCGTTGATGGAACTGTATTCACCGTAACGCTGTTGTAGGTCTTCGTGGCATCGGGAACGGTCACTTCGAACGTGATGTCCGACCGGACCGGCTCGGGCGTCATAATCTTGAAATCGGCGCCGTTGACTTCGGCGAAATAGTAGTCGTCGACAAAGGTGAAGTTCTGTGCGGTCACTCCGTCGATCTCGACCGGCATGTAGAAACTGATGCCGGCCTTGGTGTAGATGAACGGTGCGTACACGGTGGTTTCACTGTCGATCTTGACCGCAAAGCGACGGTTCGTGAGCGTTGCCGAATACGTCTTGTCTTTCACGACGAAGGAATAGGTGTTGAATGACATGTCTTCCGCATTGTTCCGGTAGGTCTCCAGGTCTTCCGACCAGTCGGTGTCCGCGGAAACGGGGGTCAGGATGTAGTAATTCCCCGTGATGATGCCGCGCAGGACGACCATTGCCGCGGATGTCTCCATCACCGTGAATTTGTAGTCGCCCTCCATGCCCTTGTAGGTCGATCCGATGTTGTCGGGATTTTTCGGGTGTACGAAGTAATTGATGAGCGAGTTTTTCGTATCGAAATTGAGCGTGACGCCCAGATCCTCGCCGAACGAATAGAGACTCGTCTCGGTGATGGACGGGTTGCTTTCGATTTCGGAGGCAACGGTGACGCTGCCTTCGGAGAATTTGAAAAACAGGTTGTATCCGCCGAACTCCTGGGTCGGGGAGGGGAAATAGCGCACGTGCCATCCGTTTTCAGCGCTTTCGAGCACGGTCTTGGCCTCCTGCTTGGCGGCTTCGATGCGTTCGGAGGCGGATTTGTCGAAAAGATCCTCCTCGTCGAACAGGCATGAGGTGAGCAGGGCAGGAATGGCCAGAACCAGAAATAGTATGATTGCTGTTTTTTTCATATTCGGTGTCGCTTATTCGTTTGTACCGGAATTTTCGGGCGAGTCCGTATCTTCGTCATCCAGCGAGTCGAAGTCGAGGTTGGGCGCTTCTTCCGCACGGCGCAGTACGATTTCCCGCAGTTCGTTCAGGTCGATGTTCCAGGTGCTTTTCATGTAGTTGGAGACGATTTCGAATTTGGCTTCGATTTTCGGCCGTCCCGTGTCGCCGGCCGTCGTCAGCATCTCCTCCCACTCTTCTGCGCTCCGGTTGACGTAGAGGGCGATGAGTTCCACGAAATCCTCGCTGTCGGCTTTCGATGCATACGGGGAAATGAATCCTTTTTGCAGCGCCGATTCGGTGGTCTTGTAGATTTCGAAGCATTGGTCCTGTACGTAATCCGGGCCGGAAATCTCCGCGAAATCGGTGGGGTAAGGTTTCGTCTGATTGAGGATATGTCCGAATTCGTGGTGGATCGTCTTGAAATAGGCCGTCTTCGCATTGACGGTCTTGGGGTTCAGGTTGTCGAGGTTGTAGAGCGTGATCTTCGCCCCGGCTTCGGCCGTTCCCAGCACCACCGATCCGTTGGTCTTGTAGGCATACGAGCCGACCAGGTAGAGGATTTTCGGGAAATAGGCCTTGATGAAATCCGTGCTGCCGGTTATCTCGTCGTAGGCTTCCAGGCACATGTGGCGCACCAGTTTGGCCATGGCGACCGACTGCTTGTAGCTGGCGGGTGTGAGGTAGTAGCCCATGCTCGACTCGATGTCCTCGAACCGGTATTTGAGCTGGATGTTGTAGGTTTCGACGTAGTTGCGCTTGAGCCAGCGGTCGAGGTCGTTCTGTTCGGTGGTCGTCGGCCGGACCACGCTGGTGGAATCCAGATCGTCGTTGTCCGAACAGGCTGTCAGCGCTGCGCAGAGCAGCGTGACGGAAAAGAGCAGATATATCAGATTCTTTTTCATACGCACTTTGGTTTGTTATTTTCTCGGGTTGGGGGTCAGGCCGGCGGCAATAACGTCGGCCGGAAGTTGCAGGGCGCGGCGCGGATCGGCCGTACCGTTCTCGTCGCTGATCTGATCGGTGATTTGCACGACGGTTTCGGCGTCTTCATCGAGCAGGTAGCGGTAGACCGTGATGCCGAAGCGACGGGTGTCGAACCACCGCATGCCTTCGTGGAGGAACTGGTAGCGGCGCATGAAGATGAGCGCCTGAAGCATGCTCTCCTGCGGGCCGCCATCTTCGAGCGTGTTGTAGGGGGCCGCATGGAGCTTTTTCTTGGGATTGAGCGTCTGCGGGCTGCTGACCGAGGTCTTTCCGACGTAGAGTTCGGAGTAGTCGGGGTAGGTTTCCGTAGCCCATTTGATGATCGAAGCCTCCGTCATGGATTTGAACCCTGCCGAGAAGAGGTTCGCGGCGTAGAGGTTTATATCCTCCAGAGCCTTGTCGAGCGCCGTCGGGTCTTCGTTCATCTTCATAATATAGGCTTCGGCGCGGTTGAGCAACGCCTCCTCGGAGGTGAAGAGAACGGAAATCGCTTTGTTGAATCCGGTTCCGGCGACCGGGTCGGTGTATTGGAACACGCGCCATGTCCGGGGAAGAACGTATTTGCCCGATGAGGCAAGCACTGCATGCGGCGCTTTGAAAGTCACGCTGCTGCCCCACGGACCGCCTTTTTTCGGCTGAACGGTTTCATAGATTCCTTGCAGTTTGCCGTGCGAATAGCGGCCGGCGGTGGAGTACCAGTCGAAAAGCAGTCCGCTGTTCGATGTCGCGGCCTGGAGGAGGAAGTTGGCCGTGCTGGCCGAATTGACATATTCCTGATGCCTGCTGGTGCCGTTCGGCAGAGCGGCGATCGCACTGTAATCGCGCAGCAGCGACGACGGGTTGGAGGTCAGGGCCATCGTCGCGTATTTGATGGCATTGTCCCAGTCCTGCATGAACAGGTAGTAGCGCGAGGCGAAGCAGCAGGCGGCCTTGTAGTTGAAGTGGTATTTCGGAACCGAATAGGCCGTGTCGTCGATCAGGGGGATGCCCGCTTCGATGTCTTTGCCGATCATCTCGTAGACCTCCTGGAGCGTTCCGCGTTCGTACCTGGGGTTGAGGTCGGTTTCGGCGTGGTCCATATAGGGTATGCCCAGGCAGTTCCCGGCTGTTGCCGGGTTGTAGGGCATGCAGAACATGTTTGCCAGTACGAAATGGGAATAAGCCCGGCAAATCAGCGCTTCGCCTTTGCTGGCCTTGAGCCTCGTGGTGGTAGGTCCTCCCAGCTCCTCGATGGCCGAAAGCGCCTGGTTGGCGTTGGCGATGTTGTTGTAGTTCGAACTCCAGATGTTCCGCGGGGCGTCGTTGTTGCTGGTAACCTCTTCGGCCCATTCGTAGACATCCTGATAGAACTGGTTGTAATTCTTTGTGATGCCGTAGTCGCAGACGTTGTCCGAGGAGAGTTCCGCAACGAGCTGGTAGCTGCCTGCCCCGCTGATGTAGGCCGAGACGAGTATGTTGGCGATCTTCTCTTCGGAATCCAGCGTCGTGCGCAGATCGGGATTCTGATCCAGAAAATCGCTGCACGACATGAATGCCGGAATGACGATCGCTATGCCCAGTAAATATATGATGCTTTTTTTCATAGGAATCTTTTTAAGATAAATCAGATTTTACAGTCCGATTCGGATTGTGAGCGTGAACTGCCGCGGCACGGGGGCTGCGACGCCGCCGGTGTTGTAGAACTCGGGGTCCTGGCCGTTGAGCTTCTTGTCGGCGTAGATCAGGAAGAGGTTCGTGGCTTGCAGTTTGAGCGAAAGCGAAGAGAACCGCAGTTTCGAAATGAGTCTCTTCGGGAAGTCGTACGAAAGCGAAATCTCCTTCATGCGGATGAAGTCGCCCTTGGCGATGCGTGCCGTCGAGTAGTTGTAGGCGCTGTATCCGTACGAAATCGAGGAGTTCAGCTGGCGCTGGCGCTTCGAGGCGATGGCCGGGATGTTCGTGACGGCTTCGTCGCCGGAGACCATCCAGCGGTTCTTGAATTCCCGCGGCATGGCGTCGAGGTCCGAGTAAATGCTGCTGAAGACCGGGTTGAGCCGCACGACGTTGCCGAACGAGTAGGTCATAAAGACGTTCAGACGCCATCCCTTGTACTGGAACGTATTGCCGAAACTGCCCAGGTCGGTCGGGTCGACCGGTCCGGAGTAGACCAGATTCGTTTTCAGGTTGTTCTCGTTGCTGTCCTGGAAATTGAAGGAGCTGGAGCTGAGTTTGCCTTCCGTGTTGACCACGACCGGCAGTCCGACTTCGTTCAATCCTGCGAACTGGAACGAGAAGAGCGAGCGGGCGGGATACCCCTCCATCGTGAATCCGGTTCCCGAAACCAGCGTCATTGCGCGCGTGGAGGTTTCGAGTTTGGTCACTTCGTTGTGGATGTGCGAGTAGATGAAGTTGGTGGTCCAGCTGAAGTTCTTGGTCTGGACGTTCTTGGTCGAAAGGCTGATTTCGACGCCGTTCGATTTCATCTCCGCGACGTTGCCGTATTTGGAGATCTCGCCGCCGATACCCTGGGTCGTGACCGTGCCGATCAGGTCGAAGTTGTTGCGTTTGTACCAGTCGAAGGCCAGGTTGATCCGGTTGTTGACGAACCCGACGTCGAGTCCGAGGTTCAGCTCGTGCTTCTTCTCGTAGGTGAGCTGCGCATTTTCGAGGCTCGAAACCTTGAGGCCGGTTTCGGTATCGCCGCTGGTCGGGCGCCACGGGGTCGAGGCTTTGATGACGGCCAGCGAGTTGGTGACGTAAGACGGGCCGCGGTCGGCGGTCAGCGAGTAAGAGGCTTTGAGCGACAGGTGCGACAGGGCGGGCTGTACGTGGCTGAAGAACTTCTCCTCGTGGACGTTCCATGCCCCGGAGATATTCCACGTCGGCAGCCAGCGGGCTTTGCGGCTCTTGCCCATCTTGTTGGTCCCTTCGTAGCGGTAGGTTCCGTTGATGGTGTAGCGTCCCTTGTAAGAATAGGTTCCGTTGAAGAAGAAGGCCACTTCGCGATAGAACGAGTCGCCGATCGTGTAGTACTTGCTGCCGCTCTCCATGCCCTGCTTGAAGGCCAGGTAATCGTAGTAAGGCTCCATACCCATATCGTACTGGAGTCCCCAGCCGCGGAACCAGGTGTTGTGCCGGTCGATCTTGTTCACCGACATACCGCCGTAGAGGTTGATGATATGCGTGTTGTTGAACGTTTTGTTGTAGGTCGCCGACGCGCGGAAGTCGTACGAAAGCATTTTGTTGTCCGTGCGTTCGTAGATACCGCCCTTGGGCAGCACGGTCACCGGAACGGCGTAGGGGTTGTCCGGATCGGTGTAAAGGAACGGGTTGTTGTCCCGGACGGTGGTCGGTTCGACGGTCCGGTAAGCGACGGACTGGTTTGAGGACTCGGTGATGTTATGCTCCTGGATCGAGGCCTGGTATTTTACCGCGCCCAGGGCGCTCAGGTCGAGGCCCTCGACGGGCGACCACTTCAGTTCGGCCTGGAATTTGGTCTCGACGACCGAAAGGTCGATGTAGTTGTTGTCCAGTTCGTGCAGAATGTTGAAGCTCGCGTAGTTTCGCGTGTAGAATTCGTCGGGGTCGAGCGTGCGCGACGTATTGAGCGCATAGGAATAGGGGTTGATGTCGAATTCGCGCTTCACTTCGCCCGTCACGTAGTTGGTTGCCGACGACAGGGTTCCCGGCGCCTTCTGCTTCCGGTAGGAGCCGTTGGAAATCAGGTTCAGCGACAGGTTTTTGAAGATGTTGTAGGTGGCGTTGATGTTGGCCGTGTAGCGTTCCACCTTGCTGGTCTTCGTCCAGCCCGGGTCGCTCATGGCGCTCAGCGACGCATAGTAGGACGATTTGTCGGTTCCGGACGTGAGGCTCACCGAGTGGGTGTGCATGACGTTGTTGTTGAACAGCTCGCTGAACCAGTTCGTGTTGCGGAACTCCGCCGCGCGCAGGTAATTCCCGATGCTCGCGTCGTCGTTTTGCAATTGTCCGGCCGCAATCATCTGGTACATCTTTCCGAATACGCCGCTTTCCGAATCGGTGATGGTTTCGGCGAGGTTGAGCCAGCCTTTTTTCTGCATGTCCATGTACACCGACATCTGGTCCTGCGAGTTCATAATGTTGAAATCCCGGTAGGACGGAATCATGCGGTAGGTGAATTCGCCGGTGTAGTTGATGGTGCTCACGCCGGCGCGGCCGCGTTTGGTGGTGATGACGATGACGCCCGCCATGGCGCGCGCTCCGTAGATGGAGGTGGCGGAGCCGTCTTTCAGAATGTTGAAGCTCTCGATGTCTTCGGCATTGAGTCCGGCGATGGCCGATGCGATGAGCGTCGT
>ERZ860445.341-NODE-341-length-37809-cov-5.365047_pt1 | contig 37809 bp, 26 predicted proteins | sample MGYA00509977_ERZ860445 | MGnify/ENA primary metagenome ERZ860445 (study PRJEB30046, sample SAMN00715233) | human gut metagenome | study: EMG produced TPA metagenomics assembly of the A metagenome-wide association study of gut microbiota in type 2... | reverse complement strand
CGCCCGTCGGCAGGATGGTCATGTGGCAGTCGGCGCAGTGGCAGCCGTCGTAGATGGTGTCCGCGTCCAGCCCCTCGGGTATCTTGAACAACCCCTTTTCGTAGAGAAAGAGGGTCCAGAGGTGGTCCTTCAGATTGAAGGTCGTGCCGCTGTCCCGGTACTGTTCGAACTGGTGCCAGACGCGCTCCAGAAAATCGCGGTACTCCAGCGGCTCGATGTGGGTGCTTTTCTCGAAGGAGGTGGGGCAGTAGCGCCCGAATGCGAAGATGTCGACCCGGCGGGCCACCACCAGGTCAATGATCCCGAGGATTTCGTGCAGATTCGTTCCCGACACGGTGGTCATGACGGCGCAGCGGATGCCCGCCCGGCGGATGACGTCAATCTTGTCGAGGGTCGCGTCGAACGAGCCGGGTTTGCGGATGGCGTCGTGGGTCTCCCGGAGGCCGTCGATCGAGAGCTGGTACTTATCGCAGCCGTACTCCTTCAACCGGGCGCAGACGGCGTCGGTCAGGTGGAACGGGTTGCCCAATATCGTGAAGGGAATGCTCCGCTCCCGAAGCAGCGCCAGAATATCCCAGAAGCGGCTGTGCAGAATCGGATCGCCGCCCGTGATGTAGAAATAGGGCAGGCGCTTCATGCGGCGGCCCATCCCCACGCAATCCACCACGACCTGCCGGGCCTTCTGCAACGGCATCTCGACCAGTCGGGGATGCCCCTCCGCGAAGATGTAGCAATGCGCACAGCGCTGGTCGCAGCTGTCGGTGATGTGCCACTGGAAAGCGAAGTATTCCATCGCGGAGGGCTATTTCTGCTGGTTTTGCTGGGGTGCGGGGGCCGGAATGGCGCCGAGCTGCTGCAGCATTGTGAACAGATCGGGCAGACCGTGCTCGCGGATGATCTTGCCGTCTTTCAGTTCGTAGATGTTCATCGCCGTTACCTTGACGGGTTTTCCCGTTGCGGGCATCCCCATGAAGGGCTGGGTCTGCGTTCCGCTCATCGTAAAGCGGATCATCACCTTGTCACCCTCGGCGATGAACTCCTCGGCCTTCCACTGAACGTCCGGCATGGCACCGCGCATCATGTCCAGTACGGCGATATAACCTTCGAATCCGTGCAGCGGTTCGGCGGAGGTCGGGGCGTAGAAAATCACGTCGGGCGAGATGATGGACTCTCCGAGGGTCCGGTCGCCCGTGTTGATGAAGCGGATAAACTGCTCCATGACCTGCTTGTTGGCTTCGGTTACGGAGTGCTGCCGATTGGCGGCGGTGTTTCCGCAGGAGATCATGCAGATGGCTGCCACGATGGCGGACAGCACGGCCATTGCTTTTTTCATATCTGTTGTTTTTATCGGTTTTATCGGTGGAATGGATGTTTGCCGGGAAACCTCCGGCGGATTCCCGGTTGGCCCGCCGGAGGAGATCGCTAAAACGGGGCCGTCTATTTGTCCCCGGCCCCGCAGGCCGAACCGCAGGCCGTCGGTTTGGGTTCGGGCTTGGTGTCGCCGTCGCCTGCGCCGCAGGCCGAGCCGCACGCTCCGCTCGGAGCCGTCGTTTCCTCTTTTGCACAAAGATAGCTCTGTGCACTTCTCCTGGCGGAATAAACTCCGCTGACAGATGTTCTCTTCATACCGGTTGTTTTTTAAGTGTGAATTCCGCAGGTGGGGTGTCCCGTTCGGAACGGCCCCTTCCTTGCGTTTGCCGGTGCAAAGTTATAATGCAGTCTGTTGCTTTACAACGGGTTACAAATTCAGCCTATAGTAACCTTTTTCTCGCTTTTGCGGGGAATCAGACCGTTAGGGTGGTGTTAAAAAATATATTTTTTTTACCCGTGTCGATATGCCGGTTTTTATTACTAACTTCGCTATTGGAAGTAACTGTTCATTTACAAGCCATGCTGCGCAAGGAGGAACGAAATTCGATTATTGAGATCTGCCCGGTACGTAACGTGATTGCCCGTTTCGGCAACAAATGGGCGTTGTTGGTGGTGCTGGTGTTGAGCGAGCACGAAAAGGTGCGCTTCAACGAGCTGTGTAGGTTGATTCCCGATGTTTCGTCGCGGGTTCTCTCCGGCACGCTGAAGACGCTGGAGGCCGACGCGCTGGTTTCGCGCACGGTCTATCCGGTCGTTCCACCCAAGGTCGAGTACCGGCTGACGGAGTTGGGGCGCTCCCTGGTGCCGTTGATTGCGCAGCTGACCGAGTGGGCGCAGACCAACATCAAGAAGATTGTCGAACACCGCAGACAGTTCGAGTCGGAGGAGGCCTCCGGCAAATAACCGCAAGAGTCGGACCGGGAGCCGGGGGGGGGAACTTCGTCGGGCCTCTAATCCTATGATAAGAAAAAAAGCCCGGCACGTTGGAACGTGTCGGGCTGAAAATGAGGCGTTGTGCCTTATTTCGTCTCGGGGTAGTTGTCGTTGGTCAGCAGCTTGCCCTGGTATTCGCCGGTCAGCGTCTTCAGGAAGGCGACCATCCGGTCGACCTCCTGCTGCGTCAGCTCCTCGCCGACTTCGTAGCGGGCCATCGAAACGACGGCATCCTCCAGTGTAGCCTGCGTGGCATCGTGGTAGTAGGGGGCCGTCAGGGCGATGTTGCGCAGTCCGGGCACCTTGAAGCGGTGGCGGTCACGCTCCTCCTTGGTCTCCTTGTAGCGGCCGTTGTCCTCGATGGTGAGCTCCGTACCGCGGTCTGCGAAGTAGTCGCGCTTGATGCCCATCAGCTCATACGACTGTCCGCCCAGGTTCTCGCCGACGTGGCACGTAGCGCAGTCGTACTTCTTGAAGAGCTCGTATCCGGCGATCTCGTCGGCGTTCATGGCCGTCTTGTCGCCCTTGAGGTACTTGTCGAAGCGCGAGTTGGGCGTCAGCAGCGTCTTCTCAAACTCCTGGATGGCGTTGGTGATGTTGGCCTGGTTGATGCCGTCGGGATAGACCTCCGTGAACTCCTTGCTGAATGCGGCGTCAGCTTTCAGCTTCTCGCAAATCTCGTCGAACGACTTGCAGGCCATCTCTACCGGATTGACCGGAGGTCCGGCAGCCTGGTCGGCCAGCGTGGCGGCACGTCCATCCCAGAACTGCACGAAGTTGTAGTAGGCGTTGAAGACCGTCGGGGCGTTCACGCCGCCCAGCTGTCCGCCAACACCTTCGGAGAAGGCCTTGTTGTCGACACCTCCCGTGTTCAGACCGTGGCACGAGGCGCACGAAATGGTGTTGTCGGCCGACAGACGGGTATCGTTGTAGAGCTTGTTGCCCAGCATCACCTTGCGGATGTCCACCGGAACCGAGTCCTGAATCGGGCGGATCGTCTCGTTCGCCCACTCCTGGTCGGCCAGCGGGTTGGGGTAGAAGGCCTCACGCTGCGACTTGGCCCATGCGAGCGCCATCTGCGTCTCCTTGTTCGTGAGCGACGCACCCCAGTGTATCAGGTAGTACTTGGCCAGCGGCATCGTACCGTCGGCAATCACCTTCTCGACCTTCGCCAGGTCCACTTCGTTGATCTTCTCTCCGTTCTTCAGCGCCTCCATCATCGGAGCCATGTCGAACGAACGGTAGCCCAGCCGGATATCCTCCTGCACCAGCTTGCCCGCTACCGGGAAGTTGGCATAGAAAGGCAGCTTCGGATCGGCCGAGTGGCAGGAGATACATCCGCTGCTCGCCACGATCTGCTCCATTTGCGCATTGCTTTCGAGGTCGGCCGACGGTGCCTTGTTCACCAGCCGGTAGACGACGCAAAGCACGATTATCACTACCAGCACGGATAGAATAATCTTTGAGCCTTTTTTCATAACAAATGAATTAAAATTAAACAGGTTTTATATAACTAAGAACGTGAATACATGTGAACACTCTGCCGGGCCGCCGGGAGGTAGTTGACCCCGTACCAGCACATCTGCAGCGCCAGAAACGAGACAATCAGAATCCAGTAGAGTGGCCGCGAGGCGTTTTTGCGGAACAGACGCAGGTGGACATAGAGCAGATACCCCGCCCACGTCGTCGCGGCCCAGGTCTCCTTCGGGTCCCAGCTCCAGTAGTGGCCCCAAGCCGCCTTGGCCCAGATCGAACCGGTGAGCATGCCGACGGTCAGAAAGGCCAGTCCGGTGTAGACCAACTTGTCGGTCGCCTCGAGGTAGTCGGCCCGATGTTTGATGAGCCCCATGCAACCCAGGATGAAGGCGCACCCCAGCACCGAGTAGGAGAACATGTAGACCGTGACATGCGGGATGAACCACGGGCTCTGCAGGGCGGGCATCAGCGTCTGGTCGTGGATCTCGGGCTTCAGGATGTTGATGAGGGCAAAGACCGTCGCCACCACCGTCGAGAAGCTGAGAATCCAGGGGTAGCGCCACCGCAGGTAGGTCAGCAGACCCGATACGCTCATAAAGAAGGAGTACCACAGCCGGGTCTCTCCCATCGTGCGCAGCGGCGGACTCTGCATGTAGAGCCAGAACCCCGCGATGAATGTCGCGAAGACCAGCGTGCCCACACCGGTCAACAGAATGGCCCAGCGGCGCCGTTCCTTGCTGAACAACGCCACCCCAGCGCCGGCTGCCCACAGCACGATGGAGATCAGCGCAAACCAATCGAAATTATCCCACGTGAACATCATACTCGCACACTTTTACAATACGTCTTCCGTCACCGCGATGTTTCACAAAGTTCCTTATTTTGTCTGTTCGGGCCGGCGAGAAACAGCAGGCAGCCTCCGCACAGCATCATGACCACGCCCAGCCACATGACGTATTTCAGCGGCTCCCGTACGATCTGCACCACGCAGTAGCGCGGCTGCTCCGACTGCACGTCGTACGAGGTCAGGTAGTAGTCCTCCGCCCAGTTGGCCGCATAGGGGTGGTTGACCTCCAGCCGGGCCGGCTTTCCGTCGATCGAGATCTCGGCAAAGAAGTGGCGCGGGGTGCCGTTGGCGTAGTGCTCCACCGTGAAGTCATTCAGCTGCAGCTCCTTCGGCAGATAGATCTTGGCTCCCTCTTCGCTGACGGCCTCGTTGTTGGGGCGGTCGCGGAAGACCGGGATGCGCAGCGTCTGCTCCTCGGCGCTTCCAACTACGCCGGCAAAGAGTGCCAGCCACAGCCCGGCATGGTTGAGGACAAAGCGCCAGCGGTTGCGCCCCGGTCGGAACCCTCGCCGCAGGGTGATCATTCCCAGATGGGTCAGCAGGGCGAAGAGCCCGACCACGAAGATCCAAGAGGTGGTGAAGTGGTAGCAACCCAGCCGGGCGAGCAGCCCCGAACGTTCGGCAGCCTCCGCGGCCGAGAGCTGCGGGAAGAGCCCGATGATCAGACTGCCGGCTATGAGCCAGCCCAGTGTCCAGTAGGTGCATTGCGGCGAGAGCCACATCTGAACGAACCGCGACGAGCAGTTTTCCTTGTAGGCATACACCATTCCTGCTATCCACAGTAGGGCGATGAGTGCATCCAGCGGGAAGGCGAAGAAGGCAAAGGGGAAGTTGCCGAACGCGCATTGAATCACCACTGAAAGCAGCAACAGCAGGATGAACAGATGTTTAGCCTCGAATTTCATATGTCGGTCATCTATCTAATCGGCGCAAATATAAAAAAATATCGTTTACCCGGTTACTCCAAACAGTGCGTTTCGGGGGATAAACGGGCTGCCGATTGGAGAGATTTGTCCGTGCAGGCGGCAACAAACGTTGAGGCAGTTGGCAAACTTCGAAATCGGGAAGATGGTCTGTTGGTGCGCTTAATCCGCAGGGTGGCCGTAGAGGTGTCTGAGAGGGATCTTACCCTAAATCCGAAAATATAAATGCGAAATATTTGCAAATGCAAATTATTTGCATTATGTTTGCACCAGAGAAAGAAACCAAACGATGAACAACGAAGGACTGCAAAGAATCAAGGAGGCGGGGCTGAAGCTGACCCCGCAGCGCCGCGAGGTCTACAAGGCGATGCAGGAGCTGCGCCACGCCACGGTGGAGGATATCATCGAACGGGTCCAGTCCCGCAACAAGGAGGTGACCGTTTCGACCATCTATCGGATTTTGGACAGCTTCCGTTCGGCAAACATTTTGTCGTTCATCTATCACCCCGACACCGGGAAGTGCTACTACGACATCACGGTGGCGGAGCACCATCACCTCTTCGACGGCAAGTCGATCGAGGACTATGCGGATCCTGAGCTCTCGCAGCTGATCCGCGAATACCTCGAACGCAAGCACTTCCCGACGGAGGAGATCGGTAAAGTACAGGTACAGGTAACACTTAAAAAGAATGTCTAACTTAAAACCGCAATTTGTTATGAGAAGTATCACAACATTCGATCTGCAGTATGCACACCGTTTCTACGGTTTTCAAGGAGAGGCTCAGTATCTCCACGGCCACACGGGACAGTTGACCATCGAGGTGGAGGATAGCATCGAGGCGGGTGTGAACATGGTTTACCCCTGCAACGAGATTCAGAAGGTAGCGTGGGACGTGCTCCGGAATTTCGACCACGCGCTGGTACTGCGCGAGGATGATCCGCTGCTGCCGGCCGTTCTGGACGTCTACGAGAAGCAGGGCATCCGCAACGGACACCCGCAGAACAAGATGAAGGGCCCGGCCTTCAAGACGGAGTTGGCCACGGCCTATCCCGATTGCCGTCTGGTGGTCACGAAAGAGACGCTGACGGTTGAGGGGATGATCAAGATTGTCTACGACCTGCTGAAGGATAAGCTCAACATTGCCAAGATCACCTTCACGAGCGGTGTGAATGCGGCCTCGGCGGAGTTCGTGACCAAGAACGACATCGACCGCTGCCCGCTGTGCGGCGTTGCACTCAACGATGAGGGTGTATGTCCGAAGTGCGGGTATCGCAAGAAGAAGTAGTCGTCACACTTTGTGGATAGGGTAGTCGGGTTCCGAATTTCGGGACCCGACTTTTTTATTCAGGTCTATTAAGACCAGAAGTAGGATTCAATTTACACGGATTTATTCCAAAAGATTTCTTAGGGGTGAGAAGATTTATCATACTGTAGGTATTTAAAATATTTGTAACTTTAGATTCAAAATAAATAGGCCTCGTGACCATAAGGCATGCTTGTGACTGAATAAGGGTCAGGAGTGAGACGTAAATCAAGAATTGCTAAATCTGGTTATATACTGTTTGGTATAGACGATTCATGTAATGATAGTAGCGTAATTAATTTTAAGAGATATGAACAATCAATTCATAAAAAAATTACGAGAACTTAAGAGTAAATATATAAATCCCATGCAGGCCAGTACTCAAGCCAAAAGTTTAGACCTGCTTTCTTCTGGCATATACACAGAAGAAGAGCGTTTTGTGTTTGAACTTTTGCAGAATGCAGTTGATGCTTATAATGGATCAGCATGCCTTCGTGTGAAAATATTACTTCTTGAAAACTATCTTGTGTTTATGCATAATGGAGATTGTTTTACGGAGCGAGATATTGAAGGATTGTGTGATGTGGGATATGGAAATAAAACTTCAGATATCAAGAAGATAGGTTATAAGGGGATAGGTTTTAAATCCGTTTTCATGCATTCTCATCTTGTTACGGTACAGAGTGGAGGCTATTGTTTTAAGTTCGAAAAGAAGGAGTGGGAGCATTATTGGGATGCTAATTGGGGCGAATTTGATATTAGTCGTAAATATGCAATGCCCTGGCAGATTATACCTATTGAAACCAATCCACCATTAGACATAAATACAGATGGATTTAATGTAATTACTTACATATATACCACCAAAACGGCATTTATAAAAGAAAAAATTCAGAAATTATTCAGTTCAAGTAGGTTTCTGCTCTTTTTGCGCCATGCACAAATAAATATAGATTTTATTTATAATAATAGGCAACTTATTAACTTAAATAAGAAAACTTTCAATAATGTAGTCCAATTATCAACTAATGAAACGATTGATAGTAACTGGTTGGTGTATTGTAATCCAAATGTGAAGATCGATGATAATGTGAGAGATATAATTATAGCTGATGGAATTACTCCTACGAAATTGCAAGATGCCAGAACATTCGATCTGTCATTTGCATTACCATTGGATAATAAAGGGTATATCATGTCGCTGGAGAATAGTTGTGTATATACTTATCTACCAACCTCAATTTCTTTTGGATTCCCATTTTTGGTAAATGCAAATTTCATAACCGATGCGGGACGTCAGCATCTAGTAAAAGATTCTGAATGGAATAAGATGATTATTAGAAAGATTCCTCGAGAGTTCCTTAACTGGATTGCGACCATATCACAGGCAAATAGTAGTTACTATCGAGCTTTGCCGGCAACTAACATTGGTTCGGATGTATTGAGTGGGATTTTTAATAATGCAATGGCTGAGGCAATTCGTTCTATAGCTTTTATCCCTTCTAAGAAGAAAGGATTATTAAAAGCATCCAACGCTATCATGGATAGATTGGGGATAACAGATGTGGTTGGACCAATGCCGTTGATTACCTATGTCAATAAGCAATATAGGGAAGCGTATACGATTGATTCTTTTATTAATGTTGGAGGTATCAGCATACTAAAAGAATATGGTGTCTTTGATTTGAATACAGAGAAGCTTGAGAGCTTATTAGCGGATGAAGATATTCTACAAGGCATTACTGTGGCCAAGGACATTGAATTGATCCGTCTTTTATATAACTATGACAGCAAAAGCGGAAAGGAGTATGATGCAATTAAGGAGATAATTCCCAACATCCCTTTTATATTCTCTGATGGAGGTAAATTATGTAAACCAACGGAGCTTTTTTTACCCTCAAAATTTAAGGATGAAAATAATGTTGCTAGTGATGTGAGCACACTTCATCCTGAAATTTATAACTCGCTGTGCAGCGGGACAATGCTTAAGTGGTTTAAGGCTATTGGAGTTAACGAAATGGATGATAACAGTATTATAGCCAATCATATTTGCAGAAACGGTTATATTACTGAAGAGAATGCAATAGCAGTGGGAAGATATCTTTTTGAGGTATGGGAATGTGAGGATTTTACCAAAAGAGTCTCTTCATATAAGTTGGCAAATCTGAAGTTCAAAACCAATAACGGGACTCTTAAGACTGTCGATGAATTATATCAAGGTAGTAAATATTATCCGGCTTTTGATCTTCAACCGGTTTGCGATGCAGATATGTTTATCAGTGATGAGTATTGTGACAGTTCATCTGAAGTTTTACGAAGAAAATGGCATAGGTTTTTTTGTGATATACACATCTGTGATGATATTTGCCTTAGGGAATTAAAATATCAAAAAGATACGGAGATCTATGATCTTTTAAAAGATTACGTCTCTTTTGCTGAAAAACATGAATATAATCATTCTTATCTGACCGGAGGTGATTATTATATGCATTTCACATATATTAATGTTAAATATGTCCCATACATTGGCGTAAAATCAACAGACCTCACTTTAGCAAAAATAGTTTGGTCTCATGTTATGTCACAACCTGTTGAACTGTCGAGAGATAATGATTATATTTTTGGTAGTACGGGATATAACTATACCAAAAAAGGTTTTTTATGTGATAAAAATATTGATCATGATTACTTGGGAATGAATTTCCTTCAATGGGTAATTCATAATAATTATCAAACATTTCCTTCATCAACCGGTGAAATGTTGCATGCCGATAAGCTATATCGTAATACAAACATAGTGAAAGAATTGTTTGGTAATTATTTACCTTATATTGATGTAGACTGTGAAATTGATCAAACTTGGATTGATTTGTTGAAACTAAAAACAGATCCATCCTTGAATGAATATTTATTATTGCTTGCCAATATTTCACAAGATCTGGCAAATGCCGAAGGAAATAAAAATCGTATAACAAATATATACAATCGAATTGTCGAGATCTATGATCTGAATTCAGATTCTGTAAAGCAGGAGATAGAATCTTGGGGAAAGGTATCTAAAATAATGGCAAGAGATGGTCTATTCTACTCACCTTCGGCTTTACGTTATATAACAATAGATGGATTTGCGAAAACAAATTTAGCATATATCGGTAGTATAACTGGTAATAACAAAGACAAGGTCATACAGTTGCTTAAGTTGATGGGGGTTACAATCATCACAAATAACAGTGTGACGATCCGATTTGATCAACAAGTCCCCAATGATGAAATCAGGAATTGTCTGATAAGCAAGACGAAGGTTCTTGCCTTGCTTAAAGCTGGGGAGAATCCTACAGAGGAGGAATTTAACAAGGCGCTTTCCTATATAACGAACAAAATTAAAGAGGCGCATTTTTACCACTGTGAGGCGATTAAACTTACTTATGGTGATGACGAAGATACGATTGACCGGACGTCTTTTGGCGCAGACTCTAATTTCTATTACGTAGGAGAAGTGCGACTGTCAAAAGTGGATTCCTTGCTTACACCCTTATGCGATTTTATCAATATCCGGGGTAAGGAACGAGAGTTGCTTGTGACTATGTTTGAGGATACCTCTGCCATTCGTGAGTATCTACTCGAAAAAGAGTATAATGTATCCTTCTTGGACGAAGTCTTTGATAGTATCGATGGAACCTTTTCGGCTCGGCTAGATTATGCACGAAGTACTGATCAGATGCATCGTGATGCAATAACTGGATTTAAAGGTGAAATACTGGTTTATGAGAAACTCAAAGAATGTGGATATAATCCTATTTGTATGAGTATAACCGATAAAAATAATTGCGATGAATGTGTAGAGTTTTTGGGTAAGACATATTATTGTAGGCGCAATAATAATCGATATGATATTGAGTATACTTCAGATACAGGGAAAAAAGTTCTTGTAGAGGTTAAAACAACAACATTATCCAAGCAGCTACAGACTAATATGCCTATCAGTTATAACGAAATAAAACTTGTTGAGGAATGTAGTATGAACGATAAATATACTTATCGAATAGTTCGGGTATTTGATATTAATGGCACTCCCGATATTTATGTTTTTGAGGGTCGTATGTTGTTGTAGCCTAACAAAGAATCGGAGAAGTCGCAGCGAAGTTTCATGGATTGAATACGGGAAATAATTTACAATAAAAACCGACGCAACAGTTTCTGTTCTCGTTTATGACGACTAATTGCAATGGGGCGCCTGTGCCGTTCGAGCTGACATTTGTTCCCGGGACCTGACGCTCTTTGGGCAATTAATCACTACTAGAATTTGTCGCATACCATTTCACGGTTGCAGCTAAACCATCATGGAAAGAGACCAAAGGTGAATAGCCTAATAGCTTTTTAGCCTTATCGATACAGGCAAAGGAATGAGGAATATCACCGCTTCGATTGGGCCCGTGGATTGGATAGATGCTGGCGATAGCGGGATTATATTGAATCAGGTTTGCTCGAAGGACATCTGCCAACTGATTTATGCTAGTTTGTTCTCCTCCGGCAGTATTGTAAATCTGATTGATTGCTTCTGGATTCGTTGTTTTTAAGGCAAGCATATTCATGTGAATCACATTGTCAATATAGGTGAAATCTCTTGTGTTTGAACCATCTCCGTGAATCTGTGGCTGCGTGTGATTCAGGTATTGCTTGATGAATAAAGGGATTACAGCAGCATACGTGCTGTTTGGATCTTGGCGCCTGCCAAACACATTGAAATATCGCAACCCGATATATTCTATTCCATAGGTTTTTGCAAATACGTCAGCATACAATTCATCTACGAGCTTCGTCAGTGCATATGGGGAAAGAGGTTTGCCGATTCGTTCCTCAACCTTCGGTAATTCAGAACTGTCTCCATATGTTGAGCTGCTAGCCGCAAAAATGAATCGCTTAACTTTGTAGTCTCTTGCTGCAACAAGCATATTAAGGAATCCTCCAATATTTACGTTGTTAGTGGTAATAGGATCGTCTATACTTCGAGGAATACTACCTAAAGCCGCTTCATGAAAGATGAAATCAATCCCATCAACTGCTTTAATACAAGTTTCAATGTCCCTTATGTCCCCTTCAATTAAGGCAAAATGATCGGAATACTTATCCAACAAATGGCGAATATTATACATGTGTCCTGTTGAGAAGTTATCAAGGCACACGACGTTATAACCATTTGTCAATAAATGCTCGCAAAGGTTTGAGCCAATAAAGCCAGCTCCGCCTGTGACTAATATTCTGTTCATATCAAAATACTTTCTATTTTTATTTGATCATTCGTTAATGTTATAATTGAGAATCCCTCCTTGCCATATGCAATTTCATATTCAGGGAGATCGGGGTGAAACGCAAATCCTGTTGATGAAGCTGAGCTGTAAAGGACCCCATTTATCAAGTTTTCAGCATGGAAGTGAGTGTGTCCGTATAACACCAATTTTACTTTTTGGTTTTGTTGGATTAACTCGTTGAACGCATTGCGATTTTCCAACAGTTTCCTATTAAGCCATCCCTTTTGTTCAATTGGTGGGTGGTGAAGAACAACAGCAACAGGACCTTTACTTTGTTGGATCTTTTTGGACAATGTTCCCATTTTAAAATATCCCCTTGACATGTCTGTTACCGCAGAGTTTAGCATGATGAAAGTCCATCCGCAAAGTTTGAATGTTTCGGAGGTCTTGTAGAATTGTGATTTGTAGCCATAGTAAAACTCCTGCAGATTGTCATGATTGCCAGGACAACAAAATGTAGGAATCCCTGTTCCGGCAAAAGCCTTGTCTATATACTCATAAGTCCACCGGCTTCCATCATCCGACAAATCGCCACTAACTACAATTCCATCAATTCCATTCAGTTCTTTGATCTTTTGAATGGCTTTGCTGAAATGGTCAAGGGTATTTACACCCCATATTTCACGACCATTTTCTGTAAGATGAATATCACTTATATGAATTATTTTCATAGTTGTAGAATGTGTTTTATCGCCTCGTTATTGCCGCATTGCAGAAAACTATTCGCTTTCTTTCTTATCATTTTAAGACATAGCCTGGCAAAACTTTCAGGAGTCATCTCGGGAGAGGCTGGCACAATGGTCGGTGTATTTAGGTCGTTTATGTTGTTGGCCTGTTCAATTTTTCTGTATGTACAACCTGAGACGAATGAAATGGCAGGAATTCCCAGATATGCGAGTTCACTCAATGAATTTCGTCCAGACCTTGTTATCATAAGACATGCATTGCTATAATATTTTTCAGCGGCAAGAATCCCTTCGTGAAGTTTTATGTTGGCTGCATAGTTGTTCCCACTCAGAGCTTTGAATATGTTTGGGCTTGAACAGATTATATGCATGATATATTCTGGCAAAAGAGCGGCAGCCTTCTGACAAAGTTCTCCTATTCTCAATGTGGAATCTTCGAATTGTTGTTCGACATTCACGGTTCCTCCTCCCAAGACACAGTAAATGTTATTTGTCGGAGTATTTTTTACTGCAATGAGCTCCCGCCTGATAATAGAATGGATTGAAATAATGTTTTTGTACCGCTGGTCTGGCTTTACTTGTCTTAATCCGTGAACGATTGCCAGATCGCTTAAAGAGTACATAGCATTGAAAAAGTCCATTGCATCCAGATCGTTGTCTGGATTGTCAACGTCTGCTGGATTGAGCAATCCCACAATCTTTACATTTTTATGAGAGATCCTGATTGATTGTAAGATTAGCGGCTCGCCGTCAATGACAATCACGTCTGGCATGAAACTTCTGATGGTACTATGGATATATGCCCCCATTTTGTTTGTCGGTAATAAGCCGATGGAGCAATAGTCCATGGGAGCTGCCTCTTTCAGATCCGAGTAACCTCGAGAACTCAAATATTTGTTACCTTGGAGATAGCTGATGAATTTTATATGGCAATTATGGCTGTCTCTTAAGGTCTCTAACAAAGATACTCCGGCAACAACCCGGCCTAATCCCGGAAATCCTCGAAATATTCCTAAAACCTTTTTCATAACCTTGCCGACAGCATTTGATATATATCGGTTATCGAATATCTTCTGATCTGCAATGAATCTGCAACCAAAGAAGTGCCTCCTTGTGTTACTGAGAAAGCATACCTGTAATATTTGCCGACACAACGTTTGATGAAAGCATTATAGGCACCATAGGGATATGCATAAGTTTCAGCTTCACCCCATTCTTCAACAAGAAAGTCATGCGACCATTGTAACTCATATTCCAATTCCTCGTCTGTCAGTTTCAGAAGATTAGTATGTGAAACTCCATGTGATGCGATTTCCCAGCCATGTCGATGAAGATTTTGCAGTTCTTCCATGTTCAGATGCTGTCTCAGCACAGCATCTTTGTTGTTCCATTTGTTGTCTTTGCCTATAAGGCTGGTACAAATAAAAACAGTTGCTGTAAAGCCATACTGGTCGAGAATAGGTAAAGCATAATCGTTCAGACCCTTGTATCCATCATCGAAAGTACAGACAATCCAAGATCGCCTAGTTTCTATGTCTTTTGCCAAATAATCCTTCATTGAGCATAGTCCATAGCCCAAAAGTTGGATTTGTTTGACAAACTTCTGAAGAACAGAAACGGGTGTGGTAATGCTGTCGTGCAAATCTCCGTGAACATCGTGTAGTCCTATGGCTGTAATATGTTCAATAACTTTTTTTGTACTTCCGTCAAACAGTTTGTTCCATTTCCTTGCTATTTCTTGTTTGTCACAATTTAACAGAAGTTTCTTGTAAGCATCCGAATAGATCTCTTCCTTGTGCCCTAAAGATATGAGTTTCTTTAGAGACATCGCCATAGGGGCTGGTTCCCACTCGCTGAAGAACAAATTCGGATATTCTGAAGCTAAGGTCTCGGCTATATAACCAGTGTTTGTACTGATAAATGCACGACCATTTTGCATCGCTTCAGATATTGAATTTGGATGTCCTTCGCAAACAGAGCATTGAACATAGAAGTCCCATCCTTTCATCATGGAGGCCAGGTTCGTTCGAGTAGTCTTGTCATGAAATTCTACATTATCTTGCAGAGACAACTTATTTATGAGTTGCAGATACTCCAACTTTAAATCATCGTCAATGCTGCCTATAAGTATTAACTTTATAGGTAATGCTGATATTTTCTTGAATTCAAAAACCAAGCATAAAAGATTAGCAATTCCTTTTTTCTCATTCAGGTGCGAAGCAGCACAGCCAATAACTACCGATGACGGAAGGTTTGGAAAGAACACGTCGGCAGGCTTGCCTTCTAATGGATTGGGGATAATGACGATTTTGTTGTGTACTGAAGGATTTGCCTGCAGAACATTCTGTTGCATTTCTTTTGTCAGGCATACAATTTTGTCTGCATAATTTGAGGCCTCATGTAAATACCAGCTGTCTTCTGCTGACCACTTGGCCAGATTGACATCGCTCCCTCTTAAGCATAGTATATATTGGGCTTTAATTTGTTGGGCTAATAGAGATGCATAGTAGCCATTAAATTTTCCGCCAAAACCAATCACAACATCAAAATCATGATATTTCTTGGCTTCTGCTTTTAGTTTGAATTCGGTTCGGATTGACTTTCCTAATTGTGGAAATATCCCGCCAGATAGAGTAAGGATTGGAGCAGCAGAGGAGTTTATCACTTCTACGTCTTTGTCTTTTGATAAAATATCGGCCAGTCTGGTACACGATAAAGACATACCGCCTCCTTCCATGCCTGTTTCCGTTGTAACAATCAGTATCTTCATTATCTTTCTATCAAATATAGCGTTTTACTTTTCCTGTTCGTTGGGTACTTGTATGTTTCCCAGGAACATATCTTGCAATTTGGGAAAAGGTTTCTTACTTCATTGCTACACAGTCTGATATGTTGGGGAAATTCATCGTCATTTTGCGTATATGATGAATCTATGACTTCCATTAAAAAATAGTGTGGATTCCCGGCACAAACGTAATACTCTCGCATTAGATCCAGGTATTCTTGCTTGGTTTTTGCCATGTCTGCATACGCACAATTTACAAGAATCAGAATGTCTGCCTCATATTGTTTGCTATCGGGATAATACACATTTCGAACAATATCATTTCGGTTGAACATCTCTGTAAGTCGTCTTTGTGCGGCAGAGCAGATATTTTCGTCTTTCTCAAAGGACGTGATATGCTTGAAGCCGAGGAAACACAATATGGCAGTAACGTCCCCAAGTCCACATCCTACCTCCAGGATCTTACTGCTTTTGTCTATTGGTTGCAGGAAGGCGTAAATGATCTCCCAGTATTTAGGGAATATAGCTTGGCTATACTGTTTGCTCCAAGGAGCTAATGTCAGATCATTCTGGTGTGACAGATAGTATTGTCTTAGCAATGATTGAAGTTGTTCCATAAGTATTCGAATTGGTGGATAACGAACTCTTTCCCTTTTTCCAAGCAAAGCCGTTCATTTGCACCTCTCATTATGCAGCATTGCGACATGAAGTCGGGAAGTATTCGAATCTCTCCATAATTCCTACAGGTTCTTATGTCTTGTTTGAAGCAAGGAGAATCAATATATAAAACTGAGGTTTGATGACCTCCGCTCCTTATGATCCATCTTAATGCCCCTGTGCCTTTATCAACAAATTCCACGGCATATTTTTCCAAAATCGGCAGGATATCTTCTATGAATCGATCGCTGCCATTCAGACCAATTTGTGGCAAAAGCTTTAGTGGCAATTCATTTTGCATTGCAAATATTACCATTTGTTCTGTGGCGCCCTTGTTGAACGATTGAATTACTGTGTTCAGACCTATTTCTACGCCTGCTGATTTCACTGCCTTGATTCGGTCGAGAATTGTGTAGAATTGTTGGGTCCCTGTACTTTCTGCGAAATCGTTCTCCGTAACAAACGGAAATTGAACGTTGAATTTTACGCGAGTCTTTTTTAAGCGAGTAAGCTGTTCGTTGGTTATCAAAGAAAGATTGGTTGCACAGCTAATATCACTATCCATGTGGTCATTGGCATAAACAATCATGTCAACAATATCTTTATGCAGAAAAGGCTCACCTCCACTGAAATTTATTTCTGACAATTTTTGACCCTCTAAATAGTTGATTAGCTGTTTGAATGACTCTGTGGACATCATTTTAGTCCGTTCAGTTTTTGCTTGCCCCTCATTATGGCAAAATGGACAGCAATAGTTACAGCTGTTGGTGACTAAAATCCTTATTTTGTCCCATTTTATTGCTTTCATACTATGCCAATATAACTTTTGCGTGATAGTATTCTTCCAATTGCTCTTTCTTTTCACCCAATAAATCTTTGCCATCGGCATTGTACATCTCGTTTGGCATTATCATCACATCGTTTCGTGTCGGATGAAATTGCTCTTTGATATCCCGATGGTTGAGCAATCCTGCAACAGAAACAGATCCGCCATATAGATTGTTTTTGATAAGATTGGTTTTTACATTCCCATATTCTGCAAACGCTTTTGTGAAATAGTCATATCCTGAAAGTGGACAGATTAGATTGACAAATGTCCCATTCGGCAAGTCTTTTATGATCTTTTTTTGCTTTTCAACTCGTTCGTCTGCATCTATAAAATATTCATTATTGCCCCCTCTGAAAATATCTTTGAGAATAGGAACCGTGAAAACAACATCTGGATAATTAGCTTTGATCCAACAGATACATTTCTCGTAATTATCAATGCAGTCTTGAGATAATTCTTTAAGACGAGGTTGCGAAGTGGCCGTGTGTTCTATCCGTCTAACTAGAATCTGACGGACTCGATTGTGTACGTCGAGTTCATACAGCAGTTCAAGATCCCTTTTTATTTCGTCAAGATTTCCCGTGAACATGAGCGTACATTTGTTCAGTGGAGCATATTTCAGGAGGAACATAGTTCGCTCCCGTTCTGAACGAGGAATGATCTTTTCGCGTTGCTCTTGCATGGTTATTAATGATAAGTCAATGCCAAAGTTCGGGATTGAGTTCAGAAAGTCCACTTTATCTTCCTTGATGTACGCTCCGGTTGTTACGGTTGTAATCTTTTTCGACGGAAAATGTTCAGACGCAATTTTTATGAAATCGTAAATTTTTGGATGTAGAAATGGATCGGTATGAGGAGCGACCAAAACACCGGCGCCAAGACGGACATAGTTGACTTTAGGATTGATGTACTCAAATCCTTTTAGCAGGTCTTCTTGGTCAATAGGCGGAATCTTTGGATAATGCCCTAGATAAGAGTCAGTATGTACTTTGCAGAATACACAGCCAATTCCACAGTACTTGCTCAGTATGGGGATGTTGCCGAATGTGGCAATTTCCATGCGGAAAGCATCGAATTGTTCCTTGTTTAGTACCATGTTAAAATGTGTTATAATCTTGCGAATCGTTGCATCGTTCGCATAGTCCGATGCGCTTGTTGTTAAGTAAAGACAGTCTTATGTTATTCATTTTAGGATTATTCCAGCAATCTATGAGCTTTTGACTCAACACATTCCCGAAGTGTGTATCGTACATGAAATCGTCACAGCACAGAAGTATGTCGCCGTTATATGCAATAGTCAGTTTGCGGAATGGGTAGTTGCAGAATCCAAAATCCTCCTTGTTGAATGTTTGCGGAATATTTCCCGCATAATTCGGTAATGAATCATCCAGTCTTCGGTGTCTAAAACTTACTTTCGGATTGTTCCAGTATGCTGCATGGATTGGTTCAAGTTGTGATGACCATTTTTCAGGGTATTTGTCTCTGTCATTCCTGTAGTCATTGATGTTGATATTATCCAGTCCTAAACTGAAAAGATGGTCAACTGATTCAACGGACAATAATTTCCCATTAGTGGTTATGTCAAGGAACAAACGCTGTGATTTTGATTTGGCGTAGACAATCATATCGCCTAATCTGTCATCTAATAGAGGCTCGTTGGAAAGCATCAGCGCAACTCGGCCATTATAATTCATTTCACATAATTGATCGATGATGGTTGTGTAGCAGCTCCATTCCATAATGCCTAATGGTTTTTTGTTAAAAGCATGTGGGCAGAATGGACAACGATTGTTACAATCGGTCCGTGTCTCTATTAGAACTTGTTGGAACACTGGAAAATGCCTGTGCTCGACATAGAATTTTTTCAGAAAGACGATGTCGGATTTCTGTATTTCTGCATATCTGATGGAATGATTACTTGTTTGTTGGATCATAATAGGTCGCTTAGCTCAATAAAAGTTGAATCAGGGAATGTTATCTTGTCAAAAATACGATGATTCACTAATTTTACTACTAAATCACAGTCTGTAGGTAAATCCGTCTTCGAGTGGATCACGGGGATTCCATAATGCCGGGATACCTCCTGTGGGTCTACTATCGGGTCGAAGCAACTGACAACAGGCTTGTGCTGTTTCAGCTCATTATAAATATCTGCTACCTTTGTATTTCTACAATCCGGCGTATTTGCTTTGTAAGAGAATCCTAACAACAAAATACTCCGTGCGTTTATCGATACGGCATATGCGCTGATACGAGAGGCAATTTTTTGAGCTACGGTCTCATTTGTGCGTCTAGCCGTTTGAATTAAATCCAGTGATAGCCTCTTGTCTTTTGCTCTCTTCAGAAGATAATATGTGTCGACTCCGATGCAATGACCGCCCACCAACCCGGGATTAACCTTTGTAAAGTTCCATTTGCTTGCAGCACATTCCGTAACTTCGTCCATGTTTATTTTTTCTAACTTGCAGAAATCGGCATATTCATTGGCCAATGCAATCAGAACATCCCGCTGTACATTCTCATACATTTTTGCAGCTTCTGCTACTTTTATACTTGAAGCTTTGAGAATAGGTGCATTAAGGACTGTAGAGTAAATCTGATACATTATGTTCAGTGTATCAATATTCGAGGCTGAAATGATTTTGGGAATAGTTGCGATTCTGTGGATTTCATCTCCCACATTGATTCTTTCTGGGGAGTAGCCAACAGAAAAATCTTTGTTGATTTTCATCATGGACACCTTTTCCAATATAGGGATACAGATATCTTCTGTTGCTCCGGGAAATACGGTGGATTCGAAAATCACCACATCCCCAGACTTCATAATCCTGCCAAGAGACCTGCAAACCTCTTTCAGCGGTTCCATGTCCGGCTGTTTACACCTATTAATGCCGGTCGGAACACAAACAATAAATACATTGCATCCAGTCATATCAGAATAAGACGAGGTTATTGTGCTGCGGAGCAATGCCAATTTGATATTGTGTTGCTGTTCGCACTCTCGATAATCTATGCCTTCTTTCAACTGATATACACGTCTCAGATCTTTATCCAATCCCACGCATTCAAAGTGTTTTGATAAAAGGCAAAACAAGGGTAGCCCGACGTACCCAAGGCCGATTATTCCAATGCTAATATCATTACTAATCATTATATTCTTAGCGTAATTCTATTGAACACTTATTATGTGTATTCCTATGCCCGCTACGAGTTCATTTGTCATGTTCGAGCCTACATGGGAATAGGATAGATCCCTCGTTGCATGAGTCGACATTTAACTGTGTTACAAGCATTGGCTGTTTCTGGTCGTGGAATGTTCTCTGTTTTATCTGCAGATAAGTCCTCGTTTATGACTTCTGAAAAAACTTATGAAGCACAGATTAATCGAAATACACAAAATAAAGATAATAAATATTTTTTATCTTGACTATATTAATATTAATGTTTTGATTAGAGGCGATGCCAATAAGAAGTAATCGTTACACTTTGTGGATAGGGTAGTCGGGTCCCGATTTTCGGAACCCGACTTTTTGTTGGATCTTCAATCAGAGGGAGAGGGTAAGGTCGGCCAACAGGACGGCCGTCTCTGGTTCTTCCTTTGGGGCATCTTTGGGTTTCCAGGCCACAATGAAGCTGACAGTTGCGGATTTGACCCGATAGCCTTTCGCAAACCAATCGGTGAGTGTCTTCTGCATCCGGGCTGAAAGTTTGGCCACGGGGAGATCCGTCTTCTCGGTATAGAGCGTGAAGTCGCGGTATTGCAGTCGATCGCCGCTCTGCAGTGCCAGCACTTCGCGTTTGATTCCCTTGAAAAACTCCAGATAGACATCCCGATGGGAGAGTTGCAGGACGATCTCTTCGGGCAGGGTATAGCTCTGATCGTCGCGGTCGTGACGGTCAGCCGTCAAGCGGTCAAAGCAGTGTCCGTTGGTATGAATGAACAGACGGTTCTTGGCACGGGTGATCCCCACGTAGTAGCGGCGCTTCAGCTCCGCATTCTTGATGTAGTTGTCGGTCAGAAGCATGTAGACGTCGTCGAACTCGCGCCCTTTGGCCTTGTGAATGGTTGATACCACCACCTCGGAGCCCGAGACATCGCAGAAATCCTCCATCGACGATTCGAAGACGAACTCCTTGAAATCGCTGATGTATTTCGTTTGGTTGAGATGCTCGAACTGTTCGAAGCAGCGCTTCACAAGGTCCATATTCTGACTCCGCGCGTAGGTCTTGCCCGTGGCGCGCTTTGCCTCCTCCCAGAGCTCGCCCGGAATCACGGGTGTCGTCACCCGTTTGTCCAGGTATCGGAGGAAGTATCGCATCTCGGAGAGGTTCCAGAAGCGGAAGCCGTCCATCGACTGGATCAGTTTGCACGGGACGCCCTCCTTGCGCAGAAGACCGGTCAGAATGACCGCCTCGTCGTTCGTCTGGGTGAGGATGCACGAGGAGCCTGCATGACGGTTACGGAGCAGTTCGTCGACCAGCGGGCGGTACATGATTGCCGAGGTGTGGCAGGTGACACCAACCCATCCTTCTTCGTGGCGCATCGATTGGATCTGCGTGTGCTTCATCCGTCCGGGGATCGATTGGACGAACTCGTTGGCAAAGGTGACCGGATGACGGGCACTGCGAAAATTGTCGGTCATCTCGATGAAGCGAGCTCCGGGTCGTTGGGCCAGTTGGAACATGTAGCCGGAGTCAGATCCCCGGAATTCGTAGATGTTCTGGTCGTCGTCACCCACGGCGATGACGCGCATCTCCTCGTTGCGGGCCATCAGCGCCGTTACGAGGGCATACTCGTCGGCGGCCATGTCCTGTGCTTCATCGATGACGAGCACGGTCTTGCCGATCTTATTGGGTTCGACCTCCCCCTGTTCGATCATCTGGGCAGCCCGGGATACAATATCCTGGGCATCTTCGAGGTTGCCGATACGCCCCAGCAGATCGAAGCAATAGGAGTGGAAGGTCTTGATTTCGACGAAGTGGGCCGCATTGCCGATCAACGCCATCAGCCGCTGTTTGAACTCCGTGGCCGCCGCACGCGAGAAGGTGAGCATCAGCAACTGTTCATGCTTGACATCTTCGAGCAGGAGCAGCGATGCCAGTTTGTGGACCAGTACACGGGTCTTGCCGCTGCCGGGTCCAGCCGCAACCACGATGCAGTGGGACTCCTTGTCGGAGATGATCTCCATCTGTCGAGGAGAGAGCGACCCGAAGAGCTGTTCGTATTTCTGGGGCGTCAGATTGCGCTGGATCTCGTTGATGCGCTCGCCGCGGAAGTATTTCGCAATGAAGCGCCGGTAGTCCATCTGGAAGTAGTCCTGTACGAACTGCAACGCCGCGTTGTAGTCCTTGACCATCAGATTGGCATACTCGCCCACGATGTGGACCTGCTGGATCTTCTGCTTGTAGAAGGCGTTGAGCAGCCGGTAGTCGTCGACCTTGTAGCGCGACTTGTTGTCTTTGATCCGGCGGATGTCCATCGCGTTGTAGAGAACCAGGAAGCCTCCTTCGAGCTTCAGCGCTCCGATCTTCGAGAGGTAAAGAAGTGCCTCCTCGACCTCGCCCAGCTGCAGGTCGTTCCGCCCGAAGAGCATCGTCCGGTTATCGGCCTTGAATTGATTCAGCAACTCGACGATCGAGAACTGCACGGCATTGTCCGCGACGGTATGTTCCTGCCCGGTGGCGTTGGGTTGCGCGAGCGTACGTGACAACTCGGCGGCCTGGCGGTAGAGCCAACCGATGGCGAAGCGGCAGATCTCGGCCCGTTTGTCGAACCGGGCCTCCGTCGACTGCAGATCGGTCTGTCGCCGAAGCTGCAGGTTGTGATCCGCATCCTCCTGTTTGCGGAGGTATCCCTTGACCGTAAGGAAATAGAGCAGGGTGCGGATATCTTTCTCCTTCGAGGTGCTGATTCCCTCCTGGATGGCATCCTCGTTCAGCTGTTTGCAGGAGATGCTAAGCCCCACCTCCGGGATGCGGTGGAGCAGGTAGCGTTCGAGCTGGATGAAGCGTTCGAGCAGCTGTTGCGACTTGCGTTCCGAATCGCCCGTTCCGAGCAGGTAGGCTGACAGATCCTTGCTGTCGGCCAGGATCCCCTCCTGGCGCATGCGCTCCACGGCGGAGATCACCTCGCGCTTGCTCATACCCAAGATGTCGGCCAGGTAGTCGATTCGCGATTCAGCCTCCGAGTCCTGCGCCTTGGCGATATACTTTTTCGAGATGAGAGACTTGATGATGCGGACAGCCTGTTCGGTCTCCTTGCTGTCGAACAGCGGCGAGGCTGTCAGCCGTCGCCGGGCTTCGTCGAGATTCCGCACGGTGATGCCTGTGGCGTAGACGTGCGGAACGTTGTTGCCCCGTTCGAGGTAGCCGGCCTGTTCGAGTGCCGCCAGTGCGGTTCGTACCCGGGTTTCGATGTCGGGGCCCGAACCGTCCCACCCGGCCTGACGCGCGATCTCCAGTGCTGACGAATTGACCCGCATGCGCTGGCGCGTGAGCTCCTTCACGGCCTTCCATACCTGCTGGATCTCGCCGATACTCAGCTTCGTCTGGTTCAGCAGGATGAAGTGTTTGTCCAGGTCGTTGTCACCGTAGAGGACGTAGCAGCGGGCATGCAGATGGGGGTTGCGGCCGGCGCGCCCCGCCTCCTGTACGTAGTTCTCCAGTGAATCGGAGATGTCGTAATGGACCACCAGCCCCACGTCGCTCTTGTCCACGCCCATGCCGAAGGCCGACGTGGCGACGATGATGCGCACCTGGTCGTTCATGAAGGCCTCCTGGTTGGTGATCTTCTCGTCGGAATCCATCTTGCCATTGAAGGGAAGGGCCCGGAAACCGTCGTGCGTGAGACGTGAAGCCAACTCCCGGGTTCGGCGGGTTCGCGAGACATAGACGATGGTCGGGCATAGACGATGGTCGGGCATTGTGAGTCGGAAATGAGCTCACGTAGCCGCTGGTATTTCTCTTCGTCGTTGTCGACGTGCAGCACCGAGTAGCTCAGGTTTGTGCGTGTGGCCTTCGAAGCGAAGAGCTCCAGATTCAGATCCAGCGTCTGTTTGAAGTAGTCGCGGATGTCCTGAATCACCTTCTGTTTGGCCGTGGCGGTGAAGCAGGAGACCGGGATCGGGAGTTTGCTTCCCTTTTTCTGCTGGTATTTGCGGATGAAGTGGCCGATATAGAGGTAATCGACCCGGAAGTCCTGGCCCCACGACGAGAAGCAGTGGGCCTCGTCGATGACGAAACGGACGACATTGCGGGCAAGGAGGATGCGTTCGATCGTAGCCGAGCGGAGCATCTCGGGCGAGATGTAGAGCAGCGCGGCCGTTCCGTCCTGCACCTTTTCGATGGCCAGAGCCCGCGTGATGGGATCCAGCATGCCGTTGATGGTGACGGCCTCGGTGATGCCTCGTTCGGCGAGGTTATCCACCTGGTCCTTCATCAGCGACTGCAGGGGTGAGATCACCACCGTGAGCCCGTGGACCGAGAGTCCTGCCATAAGAGCCGGCAGCTGGAAGGTGAGTGACTTTCCGCCACCGGTCGGGAAGATCGCCAGCAGCGAACGTCCTTCGACGGCTGCCTGTGCCGCCCGCTCCTGGAGAGGTTCACCTTCGTAGGTGCGGAAAGCATCGTAACCGAACAGAGATTTGAGGCTGCGATGGACGTCGAGTTGGGCGTTGCAGTAGGCACAGCCTGTAAGGCAGGGGGTATGGCGCAGCTTCTTGATGACGAACTCCACGCTCGGGTAGTTGTGCAGTACCCATCCCGGCGTGATGGAGCGGTGATCGGTTGTGTCGATCAACGCCAATGCATAGGCCAGTTCGCAGGGGTAGTGTTCGATCAATGGTTCGAGTTCGACATTTTGGCAGATGCGACCTCGGTAGACGGAGGCGATTTGTTCGCTGAGGTTGCAATCCTTCGGACCGGCTCCCATCAAATCGAGAAATCCGTCGAACTCCGGCTGCCCTCTCAGCAGCGCAGTGAAGAGTTTCCGTTTCTGTTCGGGCCATGCATCCCAACGGGCCATCTCGTCCAGAAGCAGATCACGGGCCTTCTCACAGTCGTTGACCGGGTTGTTCATCTGATCGCTGACCAATTTATCATCCTTTACAAGCCGATGATAGGGACGTTCAGGAAAGAGCAGGGGCGAGAGGTAAAGCGTGTCGACCAGCCGCCAGGGAAGTTGTCGATCCTCGAAGAGGTATTTGGCATCGTGGTGAATGATGTTGTGCCCGCAGAGATACTCCACTCGCTCAAGGAAGGGTAGCAGCTCCTCTTTTGAGGCTTTATGAAAGATAGCCCCATCGTAGCGGAGTGCCCCGATGTCGTGGATCCGGTGGTCTGTCAGCCCGATCTCAACATCCACAACCGCATAACGCAGCGGACCATACCGAAGCGACGAGCGACTGCTTGCGCGGGTCGTATTCGACGGCTCGACAGCTCCGGTTTCGGCCAGTTGGTTCGATATGGGACTCTCCTGCATGATGTGGTTTTTGGGTTCAGTCTGGTTATTTCTTCGCTTTAAGTGAATATGAATCAGAGCATCTGGTTGTTGCTTTCTACAAATTTAACATTTTTTCTTGAATATAGCATGTCGTTTTTATTGGGAGGTTCTTGGTTGGATAGTGTTTCTGCTCGTATGACTTCTCTTGATTCAGAATTCTTATATAATGGTAGCAATTAGATACTGTATTACCTAGTTCTGATCGCAAGATCGATGCATTTCTCTATGGGTTATATTGTATGAAAATAAGTAAAACCTATCAAATGAATAAAGTCGCTCTTTTAGGGCGACTTTATTCATGGTCTAAAACTAATTTTCTAGGTATATCCAGTGATTATCATCCTTCCTGTTATCCTTAAAGTACTGGATACGGTCAATGATGTCAATACCTTCTTTGTTTTGCGGGATGCTAAATCTTGCACGCTCTTTATTGTCCCTCAAAGAGTACGATACAAAGGCATCGTTTTCACAGGTTAACAGCCCTTTTCTGTAGGAAAGAGCACGGATATCATGCCACTCTGCAGAATTTGCTACTGCTTGATTTTCAATGAGAGCTTTAAGCATACATTGGTAAGCATTGGAAGACTCACGTTTCTCAGTGAACAATGCCACAAGAGCATATGGTTGATCTTCATACATAGTATACTTACCATAGCGACTGGGACGGAAGCATGGATATGAGATATAATAATATCGCCAATCGTATTGATTTTTAGTTTTACATTCTTCCAGATATGCGTCGATTTTTTCTTGCAAGTAATTGTTGTCAATTGTTATGTCTGTGGTGATGTCAATCCTAAGCAGAGCGCGCAATGAATCCTTTGTCTTATTGAAATCTGGATTCTTGCCTGTCGGATGAAATAATGCGAACCAAGCCTTGTCGCCGATTTCATTTTGATCTCCTGAACCTAGTTGAATACACCAATTGTTTAACCTTTGGCTATAATCAGATGTTGCTAACATTGCACAGTCAATAGCATCGCGAGAGCACGTATTGAAGACTTGGATGAATCGCTGATAAAGATGAGTATTTTCATACCCAACAATATCTGTACGACCTTGAATTAGATAGTAGTCCTCCAACTGAAAAAGATCTTTAGAGTGCTCGGGATGTTCATTGGTGAATTGGAGCTTTTGACGCTCCTCATCCATCTGAATTACATTGAAATTCTGTCTTACGTCATTGTCAATTTTTATACTAGTTGCAATCTTCCCAGAAAGAATAATATGTTCTACCTGACAAAGATTTGCCGGCATACGGTTACCTGCATCACCATTAGGGTTATCGACAACCTCATTTCTAGAGTTCTTGAGTAGATTTACCACAACGCGTAAGCGTCGACGGAAATCTGTCTCTTTGATCTTGTCATAGTTCATTAGATAGACGAGGAAGGAGTAAAGCATTATTAACCAATAGGGCGTATTTCTACGCAATGCTGTTCCAGTCAATACCCCTTTGAAAATATTGAGGTCTGTAATTTGTTGAGATACTACAACCTTCCCAGACTCATAATTATTTGCTGACAGGTAGGAGTTGAAGAAATCATCAATCGAGTTAGGAGGCAATGAATTAGAGAGTAGAGGTTTGTTCTGAATATTAACCATGCAATCAAAGGCTTGTTCGAGAAACTCTACATTTTGGGGCTGGTTTTTATAAAGTCTTTCCAGTAAACTGAAATCATCTTCTAAATCGAAATTTAGCGAAGACTGGTCTGACTTATAAATCAGAATAAGGGAGATTATACGGAAAAAGTTCAGGAACCCGCTATCAACAAGATTGTCCTTATCTCGATAAATCCAAAGTAAATCAGTCCATTCGCGGTCTATTTTGAGACCAATGCGTTTAGCGGTAGTTTCATCGCCATTTTCCGAACGTATAATCTTTAAGAGTTCAGCCTTGAAATGTTCAAAGTCCGTGAGTGGTTTCCCACGGGAGTTCATTTTGATGTAAATGTCATCAGTTAGTTCCATCTCCTCAATATCGCGGAAATAGAAATTAATTTTATCTAACTTATTCCATAAGTCATCAATATCGGCAAAACGCTTTTGAATTTCATCAAGCATTGTGAGCATTCCTCTAACTGTAGGATCGTTAATCCAATCCATAGGAAACCATCCCTCATTTTTAATTTCGTCGCTAAGGCGTGTTTTCCAGGTAGGTTTATAGTTAACGAGCTTGATAAGAAAGTCTCGTGCGCTATAACGCGTGTTGTATGAGAATTTTGCGAGCCGCTTATCGTTGATACTCTCTTTTTTATCTGCATACCAATGAAGTAGCCAAAGAGTAGTTAGTCGTTGCTGTCCATCAAGCGGAATCAACTGACCATTCTGAATATGACCATAAATGAAATCAAGGGTCAAACCATCGTTTATTAATCCAGCATGTATCGCAGAGAGAAAACGCTCACGGGTCTTTACTGCATGCGCATCAGATCGGCCTTGGGCATAAGCACGTTGAATCCGTGGTATGATAATTCCATTTATTCCGTAAGAACTGTTTTCAGAAAGCAGATTCTTCAGTGTCGTAGTTTCCATTTGTCAAGTTGGGTATAGTGGTGTCGTTATTATCCTGTTTATAGTAAGGCGAAATTTTTTCATTAAGGGCCTCGACATAGTCTCGTCGATCTGCCTCTCCCCAAAAGAAAAGTGATGGACTCTCCTGAGTGTAGTACTTGAAGAATACGTGTTTTGTACAGATTGGGATGTATCTTCCTTCTTTATCGTAATTAATGACACGGTGTCTTTTAACATCAAAAACAGAGTTGCTAAGAGCCGCATTTTGAGATACATCCAGCAGTGCCATATTTGCTAGTCCATGCGAGTAGCTATTCTCCTTGACGGCATCTTCCTCGGGTGTGAATATGGCGATTACTTCCTTTTGAATTTCATTAAAGCGTTCACGCACATTCCCTGGGTCTTTATCGCTATGAAGTTGTTCAATCAGTATTTCCATCTTCTCTATAAGTTCATTATTTGCTTCAAAAATAGAACCTTCAGAAGATTTCAAAAGAGCAATATGACTTTCTAGCCATGCAAGAATATCTTTATTCTTTTTAAGGCTTTCGGCGTTTTGAGCGTGGATATGTTCCAAGCTCCATATAGAATCTTTATGCTTGTCAAATGGGAATCTTCGTTTACCTTCGTCCATCAGACGTTCAGTTTCCACATTAAACAGAGTCAATATTTTTTGTAGCTTGTCTTTTTTTGTGTCGTATGATAAGCTAAGTAACTCCTCTTTATCTTTAATGCTTATTGATTCTGAAATCATTTTGTCGAGCTCGCTAAGAAATATATCCTTAGCAAGAGGTGTATTGCCATCATTCTGCCATACATTATAAATTTTCCTTAATGGAATGCCTATAGTAATCAGATAGCCAATTTTATGGTAAAAGTCATGGTTCGTATACCATTCACGGAGTGTGAGGAATACGTGATAGATACGACTCCATATCTCAAGTAGCGGATTTTCTATGGAGGTTTCTGATAGAGACTTTATTTGTCGATCAAAGTAAAAGAAAGTCCGATATTTTTCACGGTCGTTCCCTGATTTATCCACCATCAGATCAAGGATAAGATCGATACGAGTAGGCATTTGATCTCCGTCAATATTGGATAAAAAGCCCCAAAATGATGGATTTCGTAGTTCTTGTTCAATCATGTCCCATTGAAGTGAGACTTCCTCCTGTCGTCCTGACATCTTGTCCCGCGCACTATCCTTGAGAAACAAGGCTTTAACAAGTTCTGAACTTGTCAGTGGAATTTTTCCAATGTTTAGACGCTCAAACAGCTCAATGCCATTCTCGGAAGAATCAACTTCATACCAGATGACGCTTACTGATGATATGAAATATTCATTGAGTTTGGTCAGGTAAGCAGCCATTTCTCGACGATTACCCTGTGTCTTTTCTGTAAAGTATTGATCTATATACTCGTATGCAGATGCGATAAAATAATAATCTATATTCTGGTCTTTGAGCGAAAGATCAATATTTCTAAGAAATTTTGCAGATCCTTTACGAGTTTCATACTCCAATGTAAAGCTGGGCTCGTATAGCTCTCCTAGTTTTGCCTCCATATATTTACAGATGAGGTATATGGTGGTAAGACGTTGCTGTCCGTCAATGAGTTCGAACCTCTCATCTTTTTTCTTTACAACGATTGGTTGTAAGCAATATGGTTTTCCGGCACTTTCATAAATGTCATCTAGAAGAAGTTTTATTTCCTCCGAAGTCCATCTATAGCCTCGTTGATAATCAGGAAGATAAAAAAGGCCTTCGATCTTCCCTACATTTTTCGTATCAAGAAGGATGTTTGACATATTAGGATTTTAGATAGTTAGTTGTTGGTGTAAGGTCGTGTATGGATTAATAATTAATAGTTTGGTTTTTAAAGCATAGATGTTCAATTTTTTATTGGTGCCCTCCGAGTAATTGTATGTTGAGGTTTATCGCTTTTCTATAAATTTGTTAATTACATAGTCTTTGGCTCCAATATAGATTTGATGGTATTGGGGGAATTTGTCGATTTTAATAGCATCGAAAGACAGTTCGGTGTTGGAATAAAAATAGCCGCTTAGTTTATGCCTCCATCTTAATGGCTTGAACTAGTTTGCTAACAGTGTAGTGGAGCGGAATAAATGCGCATTGTTTTCTGGATGGAATGAAATGGACAATGCTTTTCGTTAAGAGCTAATCTTCGTGTTCGCAGCGGGCTCGGAGGTCGCTCAATAACTCGCCTTTATAGGAGAAATACTTTGCGCCTTGATATGCTCCCGAAGCATTGCGGCGCTCTTCGGGCATAAAGGTCCCCACGAAAGGTGAAAGTTTGTAGAGGCGTCCTTCATATTCGATATGGTCGTCGTCTGCGACTTTTACTTCAATTCCGGTCGGCACGAAAACCAGGGTTGCACCAATCGGAATGTGAACCATGTTGAACTTGAAGCGAGCTCGTTTCTTCCCGTTCTCGGTGGGCTCCTCCGGCTCCGCTTTTTTATTCCTAAGATAAACTTCATCAATCTCGGCATCGTCGAGCGTGGTCGATATGTCGCGCAGGATGTCCAACGCTTTAGCAGGAGGCACGTTGAAGAATTCCCGATTCTGACGAATCCGCAAATCGGTCAGCCGGTCGATGGTCTTGTGAATCAACTTCTCGACCTCCTCGTATTTCGAGGTTTTGAGTGTCGCATAAATCTCGAACGGCATAGGCACGGCCGTGTTGTCCAACTCTTTCGAACGAACATCTACCGGGCGGGAACTCTTGCCGATTTTCACCCAATCCTCCTTAAAGCTCGGATTGGTCAGAATGTATACGTATCCTGCTTCTTTTTTCATTGGGAGCGTGTTAATATACAAAGATAGTAATTTCGACTGGATTGGACGGATTTTTAACCATAAATTCCTCCAGCCGCTATCTCTGTAAGAGCTCGGTTAATTGCGTGTGGATCTTGGTCTCTTCGTCGGTGCCCGTGGTCGAGAGGCGCAGCAGCGGTAGGCCGTAGCGATCGAGGATGCGATCCTTCATCCGGTCGCGTTCGGATTGGCGGGTTCCTTGTTTGTGGAACTGGTAGCCGTCGGTCTCGATAGCCAGGACGGGCCGCTTGCTTACGCGGTTGTAGATCAGGAAGTCGAGGTGTGTGGCACCGTTCAAGGCATAACGGCGCTCCTCGTCGTCGAGAAGCGTCCAGTCGCGGATCAACTGTCGCAGCGGTTGATGGCAGAGGACGCTCAGATGCCGGAATGCCGGGTCCGCCTCCAACACACGCTCCAGCAGGGCATAGGTCAGATTCTCGGAGTCGAACTCCGAGATCCGGCGGTGTCGCTTGAGAAATTCCCGCCGCGCCTCGGCGTAGGGTTCGTAGAGCAGGTCGAAAACCGAATGGATGGCACTCTCCGTGATCTTGCCGCCGTTGTAGTCGATGTAGGCCAGCAGGTCGGCGATGTTGCGGCTGTCGGGTTGTTCGTTGCTCGAAGTGACTAGCGTGAATTGCCGTTTGGCCCGCGATACGGCGACGTTCAGCAGATTGGGATCATCCGTGAAGGCGGTAATCTGATCGTCGACGGTCGACAGGATGATGGCCTCCTTTTCCCGTCCCTGGAACTTGTGTACCGTAGCCACGTCAATGCCTCCGCCCAGCTCACGATGGAGCGCATTGACCTGCTCGTTGTAGGGAGAGATAATGCCGATTTCGGTCTGCTCGCAGGGGAGTGACGGCAGCACCTCGCGCCGGATTGTCTCGATCTCGCGGGGATTGAACGCTCCCCGCGCATGATGTCCCGGGGCAGTCCGCCACGCCATGATGACGTCGGGTTCGCCGTGATCCTCGGTCATGATCAGCAGGCGCCCGCCGTAGAAGCGCTGGTTGCAGAAGTTGATGATCTTCGGGTGGCAGCGGTAGTGTTCGCGCAGCAGCGTCTGAGGCGCTTCGGGAAAGACCCGACAGACGGACTCCAGAAAACTCAGCGCGGCGCAGTCGTAGCGGGGATCGATCGCGTGTTTGGCGGCGATGGCCTGCATGCGGAGCCGGTCGGCATCCGTGATGACATTGGGCAACTGCATCGAGTCGCCGACAATTACCGCATTGCGGGCGCACATCAGCGCCAGTGCCCCTGTTTCGGATGATACCTGCGAGGCTTCGTCCATGATCACGTAGTCGAACAGCGTCTCCGCCCGAAAATTCGATCGAGAGGAGAAGGTTGTGCTCAACACGACGGGGTACTCCTTGAGCAGCTCGGGGGTGATGTGCTGGAAAATCGGTCGTTTGTGTCCCTTGCCATAGCGGGCGGTCAGTCGGCTGTGCAGGTAGCGCATCGAGTCGTCGCTCAGCCGGGCCACCATCGCCGTGGCATCCGACGTGGCAAGTTGCTTTTCAATTCGGTCGATCTCCGCCGTGAGCTCCTCCTGTCGGACTTGGTAGTAACTGCGCTGGAGGAGGGGGATCAGCCGTTGAAGATCCTGCCGCTCCGGGTGGCGGGGAAATCCGTCGAAGAGGCGGCGGATCCGCCGCTTGAGCAAAAACCATCGGATCGCTTCCCGCCATTGGTCGAAGAGTCCGTTCGGCTGCCATTCGACGGCGGCCTGCAATTCGTTCCACAGCATCAGCAGTCGGGCCGACGGCATCTGCCGGCGAAGCGTGGTGGAGGGATCAATCGTTGTCTCCTGCTCGAAATGGAGTTGTTCGGTTTGCAGCCCCGTCAACTCTTGCCGAGCACGAGCCAGCCGCTCCTGCCGTTCGAAAACCGTCTGCAACGATTCGGCCTCGGACTGAATGGCGCGGAGAAACTCCGGAGAGTCGGTTTCGGCCGAATACCACGAGTCGATCTCGGCCGGAATGGACTTCTCGATGGCCTGTGTTTCGACGAAGGCTGTCTTTCGCTCGCGGCTGCCCAGCAGGGCGGTGAGAAATCCCAGTCCCTGCTTCTCCAGTTTCTCGACTACGTTTTCGATGGCCGAGTTGTTGTTCGAGACGACCAGCACGGTCTTCTCCTGCACCACAAGGTTGGCCACGATGTTGAGGATCGTCTGCGTCTTGCCGGTTCCCGGAGGACCCTGAATGATGCTGATCTGATTTCCAAAGGCTGCCTGGATGGCTCTCTGCTGGCTGGCGTTACACCCGAAAGGGTAGATGAGCGGCGGCACAGGGAATTGTCGGGGCGAGTCCTTGCCGGGATTCAGGTAGAGGGCCGCCGCCGAACGGTCAGAGACGAAGTCGATCTTCTGATACTGCATCAGCAGCAGTTTCTGCTCGTCGTCGGTCTTCAGAGGGTTGAGCTCCGCCACGTCGCGCAGATAGGCAAAGCGATCCTGTGCGGGTGGTTCCTCCAGGCACGACCGAACGAGTTCAACCTCCGATCCCTTGTAGTGGGCTCCGGTGCCGTTGGCGTATTCCACATACCAGAATCGCCGCGAGCCTTGTTGGAAGGCGGCGATGTAGGAGAGGGGCTCTATCCGGCGGCCTTTGTGGAGCAGATGGCAATGTTGCGGATCGAAGACCACGGGATCTTTCAGCCACAACACTTTGCTCGGGACATAGGAGTAGGCCTTCGGGAAATTGCAGAAAATGACATGGCAGCGGTTGGGCCTTGAGGTGTACCAACAGCGTTCGACGGAGTCGGTTTTATCCTCTCCGTCAATGATAATCCGGTTTTCCCGAGGATCGTACATCCTGAATAGCGATAGGTCTCGCTATTTTAGTTTCTTGCCGCAGGAGAAAGCCTTGTCGACCGCAGCTCCCAATTCGATATATTCGAGATGGATGGGGTCGAAGCTGATCGGGCGCAACTTGCGCAGGTCGATTTGCCCGTCGGTCAGAATGCTTTCGTCGGCTGAGATGTTGACGATACGTCCTGTCAGATGGCAGCTTGCGGGATCATAGGAGAGTAGTTCGCACTCGAGCGTCATGGGCAGTTCGTCGATCATCGGGGCATTGACGTGTGCCGAAGGAGTAGCATGAAATCCCGCCCGGGCGAATTTGTCGGGGACTTTGTTCCCGGAGACGATACCCGCATAATCGCAGGCAGACACTTGATCGACCGTAGCCATGCTGACGGTGAAGGCACGTGTCGCAAGGATATTCTTCGTGGTTTTATGCCCTGCTGAGAGGCAGATTCCGATTGTCTCATCGGTAAACATGCCACCCCAGGCGGCATTCATGACATTGGGCACACCTTGCTCGTCGTAGGCTGCCACGATCAGTACGGGCATCGGGTAGAGCCAACTCTTCGATCCAAAGTCTTTTTTCATATTGCTTCGTGAAATTAGTCAGTAAATTTTACGAAAATTACAAGAATTTAACGACTCGACAAAATCCGAATCATGATTTGAAATGGATCTCACGACGTTATTTCCTTGAAAACAGACGACTCATGGATATTGTTGGCCGATTTGTATTAAAAAGTAAATGATTGAAATCATTTTGCTTGGATAGTCATTCCATTTGTTTATGATATGGTATACTATGTACTTGTTGATTAATTGTTTTTGCAAAAAAATCAATGATTTAATGGTCATTAAAGTAAAGTCAAAATAAGGGGAAAAAGAGACGAATGCGCTATGAAAATGGTCTTATCCATTTCTACTTTTGGTTGCATAAGAGACATGGAACAAAGGTTAGACAAAACACTCCTCCGAACTAGCAAAAGATAACACAATCGGAATCCGAAGATATCTGTTAACCCATCCTCGATTTTACGGCCTATTTTGGCGAAGTAAACTCTTGTAGACGGGGTGTGTTGGGGCCTAAAAGGGCTGCTTCACCCCCCCCCTGTTCGGGAGAAGGCGATGAAATGAACGTACAAATACGGGGATAAAGTAAAATTGCTGCAACTAGTTGGATTATATCAATCAGAGAAACGCCAAATTTGGCTAGGTCTATGATTGCTGATTTCAAGGGAAAGTGTAGATTTCAAACCTTAGTTTTGATGGAATAGTGTAAAGGTAAGCATTCGGCAAACCCTGTATTGTGGGGACTGCTAATGCTTGTATGTAATGGTATTCCGAGTCCTGAAAAAGTATTATGATGCGTACGATTTCTGCCTTTAGCAGGGGGAGAGAAAGGCGAAACGTGTACTTTACAATGAGTTTAAGAGTATGTTTTCGCCATCATGATATCAAAAAACTTGCAGAAATCATCTGTCATACCAAATATTTCTATAACTTTGCTTTCGGTGATTACAGCGATTATTGTTCGTAATTCTTTGTTTTTTAGCATTATAAAATACGGCATTTTTCAATAATCACCAATATTGTAGACGTTTACAATTCGTCTAACTCATGCTATTTATGTTTGTACAAGAGAATATGGACAGGTAAAAAGGATTACTTATGAGATTTCAAATAGAAAATATTGCAAAAGTAAGATCGGCAAAAGTGAAATTGAATGGACTGACTGTAATTGCCGGTGAGAATGGGTCAGGTAAAAGTACTGTGGGCAAGATGCTCTTTTCGGTAATCCAAGTACTAAAATCAACTCAAAGTAATAACGTACAGAAGCAGCATAATCTTTTGCAGAAACATATAGTAAAATTATATACACGTCTTAATAATCGTTCGTTGCGCATGTCATCTCATTGGGAAAATATGCCTAGAATCTATCAGTTGAGGTCGCAGTTATTAGAAGGAACCTTGAGTGTAGAACAGTTAAAGAAAATGATAGAGACGCTACTAGCTGATATCCCAAATTTGTCTCCTCGAACTAAAGCTAATATAGAGACTGATATTAAAAATATAGCATTGTGTATTAATAACTCAAACAATCGAGCTGCGGTACAGGCTGCGTCTATTCAAGACATGATAGAGTCTGAATTTATGAATAAAGTTTGTTCCGTAGGCCAAAAGAATGCAGAGGTAGCTTTGGAGGTATCTGATGATGATAGTGAAGTATATATTAGATTTTCAATATCTAGCGATAAGGTGCGAAGAGTGGAGACCAACGGTGAAGAGTTTCTTGAAGATGCCACATATGTTGAGTCTCCTCTTTATTTACATATGCTAGAAAGCCTGAACAATTCCATACAATATGTTGAAGCAGAATCGCGTCCGTATATCCGAGGTATGTTACCTACTCATATTAAGGATTTTGTGGAAAAAATGATTTTTGCAAGATCTTCTTCGTCTTTGCTTGAGAATTATTCGACCATTTTGCAAGGAATAGAGAAACGTATTGATGGTGTATTTCATTTTGATAAAGATACCAATAAATTGTACTATCGCAGTAAAGGAAATGAATATTCACCAATTAATACGGCTTCAGGGACAAAGACATTCGGAGTCTTACAATTGCTGTTGCAAAGTAATGCCATAGGTCCGAATCGTATTTTGCTTTGGGATGAACCAGAGAATCATCTTCATCCAGAATGGCAGGTGGCTTTTGCGGATGTGATTTTACAATTGGTGGAGCAGGGTATTCCCATTGTGATAAGTACTCACAGTCCTTATTTTATTCAAGCAGTCAGATATTTTGCTTCAAAATATGGAGTAGAGAATAGTGTGGATTATTACTTTGCTGAAGCGGAGGAAAATGGACTTTCTACATTACAGGAAGTAACTAATGACCTAAACAAGGTTTTTACAAAATTGTCTCGTCCACTTGCTGAGGTTATGAACGTTGATAAAGTAAGAAAACATGAATAAGGCGTACAAAATCTACGAATATATAAAGAATTATGCTTCACTAACTGACAATGTATTTTGTGATTTGCATAAGTGCGCTAGTTCTGGCCCTGATGGATGTAATCGTAAGCAAAATCATTGTATGATGAATTTTGATGAGGTCAAAAATATATATTGTAGTAGAAAAGGAATTCCCTCTTGTAAATCAGCAGATGGACTTTCGTATAATGACAATGGAATTCTGTTTATTATAGAGATAAAGGGTTGGGAATTATATAATGCATACAGCAAACCTAAGACTGAGCAGGAGGTGAGGGACAAAGTCGGAGAATACGGGCTATCTGCTAAATTAGCAGACTCTTTGATGATATGCAAAGAGGTCTTAGGAGGAAATGGAAAGATAATCGTGCCTATGGTTTATCTAGTGGTAAGTGATATAAAAAATGAAGGTATTGAAAGCATTGCTAATAATTTGTCACTTTTGGCAGAAACTTCTTCTAGTTTCTCTCATATTTATGGAGATGAAATCAAATTGCAACTTTCGAGTATATCTGATATAGATGTTGGATTTGTAGAGAATTGCCAGGAAATAGACAATGAGTTAGGTTCGTGGACAAGAGCTAGACAAATACAACTGGTATAATTAAAAGGCACTATAAAGTATTTTGTGTAAATGGGAAATAGTAGTACTCGATGAAGTATTAAGCAAGGAGTTCCGTAGCCAATTTATGACAGAATCCAGATATAAGAAGAACTTACATCTGATTTCTTTTTCCGTTTACACAAAAGATCGTGTTTCAAAAAGTGTGTCTGAGAAGTATCCTTCAAATATACAAATATAGCGATTCTTGTTTTTAGATCCACACGCCGCGGCGTGTGGATCTAATTTTTGTATTATAGTCTTCACTCGGGGAATAATTCCCGGTCCAAGTCGATCCGCGGCACCGGCCTCAGGTAGGACTTCTTATCCATGGCCGTTTTACCCATCAGCAACAGGACCGACTCCTCGCTGGGCATGGCTCCCCGCATGCGTGTAACCCGTCGAAAATCCTTCTGCAGACGCTCGATCCAGTTCGTCGTGTA